>ULML01003797.1_pt1 | contig 84958 bp, 83 predicted proteins | sample 1951651 | NCBI WGS metagenome assembly ULML01 (sample SAMEA4835549, study PRJEB28245) | human gut metagenome | biome: gut microbiome; material: fecal sample | place: Denmark | collected 2008
GAAAGAATCAGCATTAGAGATTATCGCTAAAGCAAAGAAATACGGAGTTACATTAGAGGGTGCGGTTGATTTATATGATCATGATGCAGATGGAACAACAACAGAAGCAAAACATGATGAAAAAGTTTATAGTAATTCTGAATTTGAAGAAATAAGAGCGAAAAAAACTGAACTAGAAGCAGAACTTAAAGAATTAGATGAACAAACAAAAAAAGCTAGAGAATTATTAGTAAAATATAACAAATTAATTGGTGATGATAAATTGAATACAGATGATGAAGCACCAGATTTTAAAGATGAGTAGGTGGATAAATGGAAGGAAGAGAAAACTTAAGTATTTGGAAAAGGATAGTTAGTTTTGTAAAAAGGATAATTGGAATAAATGATACTTTACTAATTGATTCTCCGGAAGAAGACAAATATACAGTAAGAGAAAATACTATAGAGGAACTTTCAAATCAATATAAGATTATGCAATTACAAAAAGATTATGAAAGTGGAGTTGTTAAAGAAGAGCAACTATCCAGCTATGAAAAAGATAGGTTAATGGAATTATATAAAAAGCAAGTAGAAACATTAGAAATAAACATTGCTATTAAGCAACAAGAACTATTAAGCTATAAAGAGAAAATATTAAAAGCGAAACAAAAATTGTCTTTAAACTAACAAATAATGAGATATAATGAAATAACAGTGTAATTTTTTATACTGTTATTTTGCTCTGTATATAAAAAAACAGGTGTATTATAAATTTACACCTGGTTTTTTTGTGGTTTCACGATGACATTTTTTTGATTCGTATATATAACCATTCCTGGTTTTGATTTAGATGGTTTCTTTACATATTTTGCATAAGTATAATCTACTGAAACGTTGCTTGAATTTGAACCTTTACTATAAAAGGCAGCAAGTGCAGCGCATTTGTTAATTGTTTCTTGAGAAGGAACTCTGTTTTCAGTTTTTAAAATAGTATGACTTCCATGAATGTCTTTTGTATGGAACCAAATGTCTTCTGGGTTTGCTTGTTTAGTTATGTAGTCATTTTGTCTATTATTTTTACCAACTAATATTAGAAATCCATCGATCGTAAATTTTAATGGTTCACCTATCTTAGAAATAGCCTTAGAGTCTTTTTTAGAATGTTTTTTAGTCTTTTTTTGTTGTGTACTAGAATGAATGTTAAGAAAATTTTCTGAAAATTCGCTATAAATATCATCTATATCAGAAATTGTTTTTGCAGTTTCAAATTCATAAATTATACTTTCTAAGTAATCAATCTCCGTTTCCACTTCCTCTTTTTGTATTTCTACTATTTTCTTTGCATTTTTTAATTTATGGTATTTTTTGAAATATTTTTTTGCATTGTCAGAAGGAGAAAGTGTGCTATCTAATGGAATTGTAATTAGCTGATTATTTTCGTAATAATTTTCAAGAGCTATATTATTTAAATGAGTATTTGAAATTCTATATAAGTTATTTGTGATAAGCTCACCATATAATCTATATAAATCAGTATTTTGACACTCTTTTAACTTATTATTGATATTAGATAATTTATTATTTAGTTTTTTCATGTAATTTAATATTAATCTAGAAAAATTATTTTGATATGTAATAAAAGCCTCAGAATTTTCTTTTTTAGAATAGTAATCATCAATAAAAAAGTTAGCTTGTAAAGAGTTGATTTTGTCGGTATCTGATAAGTAAATAGAGTAATCATTATTGTCGACGAAATTAATACTTGTATGAGAAGGACATTGAATAACATCATTTAAATAATTGTAAAGTTTATAAGATCCATCTTTAGTAAAAGAATATTGTAATTTTAATTGATGTAATATAGATAATATAGAAACTTTACTAATTCCTGTATAGGTATTTGATATTATATCCGCCAATTTTAAGTCATCAGAAAAATTATTAATGCTTAAATGTTCTTGACAATATTCTAATGTTGAATTATAAAAATCATCGGGATTCTTGATACTAACAAAATCCAATTTGTTTGATACTGGTAGTATATATAGAAAATTAGGTAGTATGTTTCTATAAGAATTTGAATCAATACGGAAGTGCTTTAGAGCATCAATAATAATATTATCAGAGTTAACTAAGATGATGTTACTGTGCTTTCCCATAAGTTCTATAATTAATTTTTTTGTGCTAAAGTCACCAGATTTATTATGACCTTCAAATTCAATTATCATTATTCGCTCTAACGATAATGTATATATATTTGTTATCCTCGTATTTAATAAATGTTTACGAAGTACCATACAAAAATTAGGCGCAAAAGTAGGATTTTGTTTAGCAGAGTTAGTAAGACAAACTCTATAATAGTTAGACGAAACAACAACATTTAATGCATATTTTATTCCACCACAATAAACACCTAATAGAATTTCATGATCATTAGGTTCAAAGATTTTATCTATCTTTCCACCAACAATGTGATCCTTCAATTCATTTGAAATTGTGTAATTAACTAGACCGTCAAATGCCATAAATAAGGCCTCCTGTTTATTTTTGTAACTATATTAGCATAAAAACAAGAAAATATCAATATTTTGCAATTTAAGTCTTGACATTAAAACTACAACTGCCTTATAATACAAGCATAGAAGAAAACTGCAGGAGGTAGCTTTTGAAACTATGGACAATCAAAACGTATATTATTCTTCCAAAAAGGATTATGACAATACAAAAGATGAAGACTTAATTGAAATAATTAAGTCTGGGGATAAATATGCTCTTGATTATCTAATTGATAGATATAAAGAGTTGGTTAACATTAAAGTAAGTAAGTATTACATCATTGGTGCAGAAAGAGATGATATTGTCCAAGAAGGATTGATAGGTCTGTTTAAGGCAATAAAATGCTATAAACCAGATCAACAAAATTCTTTTAAGAGTTTTGCTAATATGTGTATAGAAAGACAACTAATAACGGCAATTAAAACTTCAAATAGACAAAAACATATGCCGCTAAATTCTTATTTATCACTTAATATGTCTGCATACGACGAAGACGGAAACAATGATAGCAATGATACTTCAATAATGGAAGTGTTTAATTCTTCACTAATTGAAGATCCATTAGATACAATTACTAAAAAAGAATATTATACAAGTGTCGAAAATGCAATAGACAAGTCTCTAAGCGGTTTTGAAAGACAAGTATTAAATAGATATATAAATGGTGAAAGTTATGTAGAAATTGCACAAAAATTAGATACACCAGTAAAATCCATCGATAATGCTATACAAAGAATTCGCAAAAAGGCTATAAAAGAAATTGCAAAGGAATAACGCTTTCATAGCTCAGTAGGTAGAGCGCAGCCTTGGTAAGGCTGAGGTCAGCAGTTCGATTCTGCTTGGAAGCCCCATTATTTTATGTAGTAATGGGAATAGAAAATGTAAACAATAAAAATTATAAATTATAAATTATAAAAAGCTTTATTTGATGTATATGACAACATAAATAAAGCTTTTATTATTTAATAAAAGAGGAAAATAAATGAAATGTAAAACGATTATTATAATTATTAGTATTTTAGCAATAATAGGAGCAACAATTGGAATAAGCTATCTATATTTAAAAACAGCGGATATAAATATTTCAAAGGATATAAAAGAAGAATATAATTTAGACAAGCAAAAATTCAATGACAGAGACGTATACATTTTAAGCCCAAAAGAAAATAAGACAAAAACAGTTATATTATATCAGCATGGTGGTAGTTATATAACGAATTTAACATCTACATATTGGGACTTTTTAGGAGATATTGCTAACGATACAAAAGCAACGATAATAATTCCAGATTATCCGCTGGCACCAGATTATTATTATCAAGATGTTTTTGATATGATGATGCCACTATATAGTGAAGTTATAAAAAAAGTTGGAAAAGAAAATTTAATCATAATGGGAGATTCAGCAGGGGGAGGACTAAGCCTAGCAATGTGCCAATATGCCGGTGAAAAGAATATTGAACAACCTCATAAACTAATTTTAATTTCTCCATGGTTAGATATAAGCCTAGAAAATGAAAAAATTGATGAAGTGCAAGAAAATGACCCTTTACTTAAGAAGGATTTATTAAAGGTAGCAGGACAGTTATATTCAAGGGGAACAGAAAAAGAAAACTATTTAGTAAGTCCAATATATGGACCACTTGACAAAATAGAAAATGTAACTATTTTTTCAGGAACATATGATATATTAAATCCAGATGCGGAGCTATTTGTATCTAAGGCAAAAGAACAAGGATTACAAATAAATTATAAAAAAACTGAGAAAGCAACACATATATGGATACTATCACATAATGATGAAAATATATATCATGCACAAGAAGATTATTTAGAATTAGTAAAATTGATAAATGAAGGAGTGTAAATAAAATTGTCAAGAAATATCGAAAAAAGGAAATTAGACAATTCAGCTAAAATATTTCCAATAGTATCAAGTAAGAAATATAGTAGTGTTTTTAGAATTTCAACTTGCTTGAATGAAGAGATAGATCCAGAAATATTGCAGTATGCAACACAAAAAGCGCTAAAAGTTTTTTCATCTTTTAAAGTTAAATTAAAAGGAGGTTTCTTTTGGTATTATTATGCAAAAAATGAAAAGGAACCAATTGTCCAAAAAGAACCACCATATCCTTGTAAATACATAGAACCAAAGGAAAATAATGATTATTTATTTAAGGTGACTTATCAAAAAAATAAAATTAATATTGATATTTTCCATGCTTTAACAGATGGAAATAGTGGAACACATTTCTTTAAAGAAATTATATATTATTATTTAGAAGAAAAACATAAAGGAGAATTTAATACTGTATCAAGATTAGAAAAGAAGGTAACATATACAGTAGAAGATGCATACATAACAAATTATGATAAAAAATTGCCGGCTAATGCAAGTACAAAAAAAGCATATATATTAAATGGAAAATTATTAGGGCACCCTAAAGTGGCAGCTGTTTATGAGATTATTAATTTAGAACAATTAAAAAAACAAGCTAAATCAAAGGAATGTACAGTTACACAATATTTATCAGCTGTCTTAATTAACTCAATTTATAAAGCAAACTATGTAAAAAATAAAGGTAAAAAACCGATTAAAGTATGCATTCCAGTAGACTTAAAAAAATATTTTAAATCTGAGACAATAAACAATTTCTTTTCTTACATAACAATAGAAGCAAATGTGGCAAAAGATGGAAGTACTAACTTTGAAGATATCTTGAAAATGGTTAAATCTGAATTTAAGAAGAGATTAACGGAAACTGAAATAAAGAAAACTATGTCTGCAAACGTAAGAATAGGAAAGAATATTCTTATTGGGGTAATTCCACTTTTTTTAAAAAAGATATTAGTTAAGTTAAGCTATATAGAAATAAGAAAATACACAACAACTACATTTTCAAACGTAGGAAGAATAGGTATAATAGGGGAATACAATCAATTTATAGAAAAGTTTATGCTATTAATTGCACCAGAACAAGTAGAAAAAATAAAATGTTCAGCATGTTCCTATAATGACAAATTAGTTTTTACATTTACTTCAACTTTAGAAGGCACAGATATTGAAGAAGAGTTTTATAATATACTTAAAGGACAGGGGATTGAAGTTAAAATAGAAGACAATGGTGTTCATAAGTTAAACATAGAAAAATAAATAAATAATGATTTACAATTAAAAATAATATGATATAATAATAGAATATGAATTATTAAATAAAGTAAAAAAGAAGGGAATAACAATATGAAGATAGGAATTGTTGGCTTACCAAATGTTGGAAAGAGTACAATGTTTAATGCAATTACAAATGCAGGAGCTGAATGTGCAAATTATCCATTTTGCACTATAGAACCAAATGTGGGAGTAGTTCCAGTGCCAGATGAAAGATTAGATGTACTAACACAAATGTATAAACCAGAAAAAACAACACATGCTATAATTGAATTTGTAGATATTGCAGGATTAGTAAAAGGAGCAAGTAAGGGAGAAGGTTTAGGTAACAAATTTTTATCACATATTAGAGAAGTTGATAGTATTGTAGAAGTTGTAAGATGCTTTAACGACCCTAATATTGTGCATGTTGATGGAAGTATAAATCCAGTAAGAGATATTGAAACAATTAACTTAGAACTTATATTTGCAGATATAGAAACTATAGATAAAAGAATAGATAACGTTAAGAAGAAATTAAAAGCAGATAAAAAATGTCAAGAAGAACTAGATCTATTGGAAAAAGTAAAGAAAACACTAGAAGAAGGCAAATCAGCTAGAACAATACAATTAACAGACGAAGAAAAAGAATTATTAAAAGAATCATTTTTACTAACGATGAAACCAATATTATATATTGCTAATGTTTCAGAAGAGCAATTATCAAATGAAAATGATGAGAATGTAAAACAAGTAGAAGAGTACGCAAAACAAGAAAATGCACAAGTAATACCATTATGCGTAAAAATAGAGGAAGAACTTGCAAGTCTTGAAGGAGAAGACAAAAAAGAAATGCTGGAAGCATTAGGAATTAAAGAATCGGGATTAGATAAAGTTATAAAAGCAAGTTATGACTTATTAGGCTTAATGTCATTTCTAACAGCAGGTGAGCCAGAAGTTAGAGCGTGGACGATAAAAAAAGGAACTAAAGCTCCACAAGCAGCAGGTAAAATACACAGTGATATTGAAAGAGGATTTATACGTGCAGAGATTGTGTCTTATGAAGATTTGATTAAAGAAGGAAGCATGGTAGCAGCAAAAGAAAAAGGCTTAGTAAGATCAGAAGGAAAAGAATATATTATGCAAGATGGAGATATTGTATTGTTTAGGTTTAATGTTTAGATTATCTTGTAAAAATATATCGAAAAATAAAAAAAATACTTGACTAATAGAGTAAATAAGAGTACAATAAAAATGTAGAATTTATTGGATAAAAAATAAAAAACAATAAATAATAAGTATAAGTAGTAAATAATTAATTTTATCTAAAGAAAAAGGAGAGAAAAAATATTATGAAAAATAAAACAATGTCAATAATAGTAGTACTTGTAATTTCATTATTATTTGTAATGGCTTGTGAGGTAAGAGCAACAAGTGATAATCCTATAACATTAAATTTAACAACAGGAGACACAACTGCAAATACAACAACAAATGTAGTTGAAAATACAAATACAAATTCAAATACAGAAGTGGCAAACAATACACAAGTAATACAACCAAACACAAATAAAACTGCTACAACAACTGATAAAGGAAATACACTTCCTCAAACTGGTGTAACAGAAGATATAACAGTAATGTTCTTCATTATAGTTTGTGCTGTATCAGCAATATATGCATATAAAAAAATAAGAGATTATAGAGTGTAATCTAAAATAGAGTTAAAAGGAGATGGTTAATATCTCCTTTTTTTATGTTTTTATTTAAGTATAGCCTTTGCAACTACTACTAACCTTTTGCCAGAAACATTATTACAAGTAAGGAGTGTGACTATAGTATCTCCATTTGTTTCTTGGTATGTGCAAGAAGTATCATTAACTTTAACTTCATATTTTTTAAAAATGGAATATTCCATAACATTACCATTTAAATCATAAATTAAAAATTTATCTTTAACATTAAGTTCGTGAAGTCGACTAAAAAGTTTATAATCAACGTAGTTGTGACCTGCAATGCAAAGATTGCCTACTTTATTTGGCATTGGACCAGCAAAACGACAAAGTGAAATTTCAAGTAGTTCTTTATTACTTTCAGAAAGAATAGGATAATTTATACCTATCTTATCAATCTTAAGCATTCCTATAACAAAAGGATCCTGTGTGTTAGACTCATTATTAACATTAGTTTCAGAATTACTTTGAAGTAATTGTGCAGAATAATTAGTGATATTAGAGTATAAAGTAGAAATATGATATTTACTAACTAATTGATTTGAAAGCTTTTCGTTTTTATTTATTTTATATATTCGAACAAAAAATAAGACAACAAAACAAAATGCAATAAACGAAGAAACTATTAATTGTATTTTGTGAAATTTTATTCTATTATATTTATTATTCGAATCTAAATCATCAGATTGGTTAATGCTTGGTTTTAATATTTGATTCATTTTATCCTCTTATTCATAGATATATAAATTTTGATAAGAAACATACAATATTTCTTTTTTTATGTATATTATCTGCAGTAGTTGATAAATTATAATAAGAATACAATTTAAAAATAAAATATTAATAAATTTTAAAAAAATAATGCAAAATTATATAGTTATATGATAGAATATAAAAAGTTAAATTAAATATAAGGAGAGTGTTAATCGTGCCAGATACAAAATACAAAAGAGTATTACTAAAGTTAAGCGGAGAAGCATTAGCAGGAGAAAATAAAACAGGAGTAGATTTTGAAACAGTAAATAAGATATGTGATCAAATAAAAGAACTTACAGAAATGGGAATAGAGGTAGCAATTGTTGTTGGAGGTGGAAACTTCTGGAGAGGTGCAAAAGTAAAAATGGATAGAACAACATCTGACTATATGGGAATGCTTGCTACAGCTATGAATGGATTGGCATTACAAAGTGCATTAGAAGAAAAAGGTGTATATACAAGATTACAAACAGCTATAGAAATGAGAGAAATTGCAGAGCCATACATAAAAAGAAGAGCAACTAGACACTTAGAAAAAGGAAGAGTTGTAATATTTGGATGTGGAACAGGTAATCCATATTTTACGACAGATACTGCAGCCGCACTAAGAGCAGCTGAAATTGGTGCAGAAGTAATTCTTGTAGGAAAAACAATCGATGGAGTATATTCAGCAGATCCAAAACAAGATGAAAGTGCTGTAAAATATGATCAAATAAGTTACTTAGATATTTTAAGCAAAGATTTAAAAGTAATGGATTCAACAGCTATATCATTATGCAAAGATAATAATATTGAACTTATACTATTTGAACTTGCTAAGCCAGATAATATTATAAAAGCAGTTAAAGGTGAAAAAGTAGGTACTTTAATTAAATAGCAAATAAGTTATAAATTATATATTTAATTATTATTTTAAGATTATTATTTTGAAAGTAGTATCTTTGATTAATTTTTTTATAAAACTATTTTTAAATTATTATTATAAGACCATTTTTTAATTATTATTTTCGCAATTTTGCGCAGTTTGCTGATTCAAAGAATCAGCAGTAAAAAATAAGAAAATAATAATTAAAAAATAAAGATAATAAATAAGAATAATAAATAGGGATTAAAAAACAAGAATAAAAAAATAATAATAAAAATGAGAGTAAAATATGAGCAAAAATAAGAAGTTTAGTAATCTAATAAATTTAATAATAAAATTATAAAGTAATATCAAAATTAAAAAAAATTAGGAGGAAATTAAAATGGAATATAATAAAATTGAAGAAAAAATGAAAAAAACAATAAGTGTATTTGAGGAAAATTTATCAGAAATAAGAGCAGGAAGAGCAAACCCTGCGATATTAAATAGAGTTATGATTGACTATTATGGAACACCAACACCAATAAATCAAGTAGCAGGAATTTCTGTACCTGAAGCAAGAATGATAGTAATTCAACCATGGGATGCAAGTATATTAAAAGACATAGAGAAAGAAATATTAAAATCTGACATAGGAATTAATCCTAATAATGATGGAAAAGTAATAAGACTAGCATTTCCTGAATTAAATGAAGAAAGAAGAAAAGAAATAGTAAAAGATATTAGAAAGATGGCAGAAGAGGCAAAAGTTGCAATAAGAAGCATTAGAAGAGATGGTATAGATGAGGCAAAGACTATGCAAAAGAATTCAGAGATATCAGAAGACGATTTAAAAGTTGCAGAAGAAAAAATTCAAAAATTAACAGATAAATATGTAGAAAACATAGACAAAATATTAGAGACAAAAGAAAAAGAAGTAATGAGTATATAAAATAAAAGAAGAAAAGGAAAATATAATATGACTATAAACGATATTAATAAAGAAAATATGCCACAACATATTGCAATAATAATGGACGGAAATAGAAGATGGGCAAAAGAAAAAGGAATTGAAACAAAGTTAGGACATAAGGCAGGTGCAGAAAATTTAGAAAAACTTGCTAATTTTGCAAATGATATTGGACTAAAATATCTAACTGTATATGCTTTCTCAACTGAAAATTGGAAAAGAACTAAAGAGGAAGTTGGAGCTTTGATGGTCCTATTAAAATCATATGTAGATAAATTTCTAAAAAGAGCTAATACAAATAATATAAAAATAAGGGTATTAGGTGATTTAGAAAGACTAGATAGAGGATTAAGAGAAAGTATAGCTGAAATTGTAGAAAAATCTAGCAATAATACAGGGCTTACATTAAATATTGCTTTTAATTATGGCGGAAGGGATGAAATAACAAATGCAGTAAAACATATAGCAAAAGATGTTGAAAACGGAAAAATGAAAATTGACGAAATCGATGAACAGGTTATTTCAAATAAATTATATACATGTGGAGAACCAGATCCTGATTTATTAATACGTACAGGAGGGGAACTTCGTATTAGTAATTTCTTGTTATGGCAACTTGCTTATACAGAATTTTTATTTGTAGATAAATACTGGCCAGATTTTTCAGAAGAAGATCTATTAAATGCCATACATACATTCCAAACTAGAAAAAGAAGATTTGGTGGAAAATAATATACAAAAACATATAAAATAAAGTGGAAGGAAATTAATATGAACGTAAAGAGATTTTTATCTGGGATATTACTATTCCCAATTTTCGCTGTTATTATGATATTTGGAAACAAATACATAATAGATATTTCAGTTAGTATTATAGCCATTATGAGTTTACATGAATTTTATAAAGCATTTAGAGGAAAAGCAAAACCAATAGAATGGATAGGCTACATAATAGCAGCACTCATAGCTGTAATACATATAATACCATCAAATTTAATATTACCAATAATTGGAGCGATAATACCGATTTCTATCATGGTGTTATTTACAAGAGTAATATTTAGTAATATGAAATTCAACATAGTTGATATATCAATAACATTTTTTGGAATATGCTATATAGTATTATTTCTAATGTTCGCGCCTATAATAAGAGAGAATATAACCAATGGAAAAATACTAATCTGGTATGTATTTTTAGCATCTTGGGGAACAGATATATTTGCCTATCTTATAGGGAAACATTTTGGAAAACATAAATTTACTCAAATTAGCCCAAACAAGTCAATAGAAGGATGCGTCGGTGGTATTTTAGGAGCTGTAGTAGCTATATTGATATATACATTTGTATGTAACAATGTATTTAATATGAGTATCAATTATTTCTATGCCATATTTATTTCAATATTATTAAGTTGCATTAGCCAAATAGGTGATTTAGCAGCATCTAGTATTAAAAGATATTGTGGAATAAAAGATTATAGTAACCTAATTCCAGGACATGGAGGAATGTTAGATAGAATAGATAGTGTTATATTTGTTTTACCATTTGCATATTTTTTATTGATGATAATTTAACTATGTAAGGAGAATTTTAATTTGTTTTTTATTATAAATGCTATAAAAATTATATTTATATTAGGATTCTTGGTTTTAATTCATGAAACAGGACATTTTCTAGTAGCAAAACTATGTAAGGTAACAGTAAAAGAATTTGCTATTGGGTTCGGACCTACAATATGGAAAAAACAAGGAAAGGTAACCAAATATGCTTTAAGACTAATTCCTTTAGGAGGCTTTGTTAGTATGGAGGGAGAAGAAGAACACTCTGATAAAGAGGGTTCTTTTAGCAAAAGCAGTATTCCAAAAAGAATTGCAATAGTTATGGCAGGAGGGTTAGTTAATATTATATTTGCTTTAATTACATATATAATATTAATTACAGTAATGACTGGAAGTATTAACCGTGCAATAGACTCAACAGGCAGATTTGCTTTTTCAATTATTGAAAGCTTAAAGTTATTATTCTCAGGAGGGGTTACTGTTAATCAATTAATGGGACCAGTAGGAATATCTGAAATAATAGTTCAAACAAGTGGAATAGAAGAGTTTGTGTATATTATGGCACTTATATCAATGTCCTTAGGAGTAACAAATTTATTACCATTTCCTCCTTTAGATGGAGGAAAAGTAGTATTACTATTAATAGAGGCAATAAGAAGAAAGCCACTAAAGGAGAATACAGAAATAAAAATACAAATGATTGGATTTGTGGTGTTAATCACATTATCTATTATTGTTACATTTAACGATATCACAAGAATTTTTTAAAGTATTAGTAAAATTATGATTATTATATTCCAACAATTAGGAGATGCAGTTAATGGAAAAAACAGTCAAGACAATAAAAGAAATTTTTAAAGATCATAACTCAAGTAGTTTTGCATTGAATGCAGCAAAAATTAAATCAATTAATTTATTTAAAAAAACCAATAAGTTAGAAATTGATATAACTGCAGATGAGTTTATAAAAATAGCTGATTTATATACTTTTGAAAGATATCTAGAAAAAAGATTTAATATTAAAGAAGTTATAATTAAAATTGAATATGAAAATGAAATAGAAATTAACTTAAAAGAGGAATGGAATGATATAGTAAAGTATATGTCATTCAAACATCCACTAGCAAAAGCGATATTAAAAAATAGTACAGTAGAGATAGAAAATAATAACATTATTGTTAACTTAGCATTTAAAGGAAAAGAAGTGCTACAAGCTAGAGGATTTGACAAAATATTAGAAGAGATAATACAAAACATCTACGAGAAAAAAGTAAAAGTAAAATACACAGAAAATATTACAGATGAAATGATAAAACTGATACAAGAACAAGTAGAGCAAAACGAAAGAGAAGCGGTAAAACAAGCACAAAGAGAAGCAGAAGAATTTGCAAGAGAAATGGCGGAGAAGTCTGGAAAAAATGTTAAAAATGATGAAAATGCTCAAGGAGAACAGAAAACACAACAGACTGTGGCAGGAGAAGTTTTACCTTTTAATGTTGTAGAGCCACAGCAACATACTGAGCCAGAAGAAAAAACACCACTAATATATGGAAGAAGTTTAAAAATAAAAGAACAATTAGTTAAGGTTGCGGATTTAAGCATAGATAGCGGAAAAGTCTTATTAGACGGGGAAGTACTAAATACAGATTCTAGAGAATTGAAATCTGGTAAAGTTCTTGTTATGTTTGATTTATATGATGGAAGTAGTACTATTACTTGCAAAGCCTTTGTTGAAGGAGATAAATCAAAAGAAACATTAAAGAAACTCAAAGATGCTAAAGGAGTAAAAGTAGAGGGAACAGCACAATTTGATCCCTTTGCAAAGGAACTTGGGGTTATAGCCAACACTATTATAGAAAGTACAGGAATCAAAAGAGAAGTACGTAAAGATGAGGCAAAAGAAAAGAGAGTAGAACTTCATATGCATACACAGATGAGTCAAATGGATGGTATGACAGCAGCCACAGATTTATTAAAAAGAGCAGTTAAATGGGGTATGAAATCAATAGCTATAACAGACCATGGTGTTGTACAAGCATTCCCAGAAGCACATAAATATTTAGAAAAAGATCACCCTGATTTAAAAGTAATATATGGAGTAGAAGCATACTTAGCACCAGACAAAACTCCTTGTGTATCATTTCCAAGAGGACAAAGCATAGACACAACATATTGTGTATTAGATTTAGAAACTACGGGCTTATCATTTAGAACGGAAAAAATTACAGAAGTAGGTATAATGAAAATAAGAGATGGAGAAGTAATAGATGAATTCTCTTGCTTTGTAAATCCAGAAAAACCTATACCACAAAAAGTAGTTGAAGTTACTAATATTACAGATGATATGGTAAAAGATGCTGAGACAATAGATAAAGTTTTTCCTAAAATCTTAGAATTTGTGGGAGATTCTATATTGGTTGCACATAATGCAGATTTTGATATTGGATTTTTAAAATACAATGCTAAAGAGCTAGGTTACACATTAGATAATACATATATAGATACATTAAGACTTGCAAAAGATTTATTCCCTGATTTCAAAAAATATAAATTAGGAATTATTGCGGACAAATTAGGAATAACAGTTGAAGTAGCACATAGAGCATTAGATGATGTAGATACCACAGTTAAAGTATTCAATGTAATGATAAAAATGCTAAAGGAAAAAGGAGCAAAAAAAATAGAAGATATTGATACCTTAGAAAGTGGAAAAGCAGACTTTAGAAAATTGCAAACTTACCATGCCATAATACTTGCTAAAAATTATGTAGGATTAAGAAATTTATATAAATTAATATCATATTCACATTTACACTACTTTTATAAAAAACCTCGTATATTAAAATCAATGTATAAAAAATATTCTGAAGGTCTTATTCTTGGAAGCGCTTGTGAATCAGGTGAATTATATCGTGCAATAGTTGCAGGAAAAGCCGATGAGGAAATAGAAGCTATTGCTAACGATTATGATTACTTAGAAATTCAACCAAATGGAAATAATATGTTTATGGTTAGAAATGGTACAGTACCTGATATCGAAGCGCTTCAAGATATAAACAGAAAGATAGTAGAACTCGGAGAAAAATTAGGTAAACTAGTAGTTGCAACTTGCGATGTTCATTTTATGGATCCACAAGATGAAATTTATAGAAGAATTTTAATGGCGGGTCAAGGCTATGATGACGCAGATGAACAAGCACCTCTATATCTTAGAACAACAGAAGAAATGCTAAAAGAGTTCGAATATTTAGGTGAAGAAAAAGCATATGAGATAGTTGTAACAAATACAAATAAAATTGCAGATATGTGCGAAAAAATAAGCCCTATATCTCCAGAAAAATGTCCACCACATATTGATGGCTGTGAACAAACAATTAAGGACATTGCATATGATAAAGCCCATAAGCTATATGGAGACCCATTACCGGATATAGTACAAGATAGATTAGATAGAGAATTAAATTCCATTATAAAAAATGGATTCTCAGTTATGTATATTATTGCACAAAAATTAGTATGGAAATCAAATGAAGATGGTTACATTGTAGGATCAAGAGGATCTGTTGGATCTTCATTTGTTGCAAATATGACAGGTATTACAGAAGTTAACTCACTACCACCGCATTATAGATGTCCAGAATGTAAGTATTCTGATTTTACAGATTATGGCTATCAATGTGGATTTGATTTGCCAGATAAAAACTGTCCAAAATGTGGGCATAAACTAATTAAGGATGGAATAGATATACCTTTCGAAACTTTCCTTGGATTTAATGGAGATAAAGAGCCAGATATAGATTTAAACTTCTCTGGTGAATATCAAGCAAAAGCACATAGATATACAGAAGTGATATTTGGAAAAGGTACAACATTTAAGGCAGGTACAGTTGGTACTGTTGCAGATAAAACAGCATATGGGTATGTAAAAAAATACTATGAAGAAAGAGGAATACCTGTTAATAATGCAGAGGTTCTAAGAGTAGCACAAGGATGTACTGGAATAAAGAGAACAACAGGTCAGCACCCAGGAGGGATTATAGTTGTTCCAAAGGGAAGAGAAATTTACGAATTTACACCTGTACAGCATCCAGCTGATGATCCAAATTCAGACATAATAACAACTCACTTTGACTACCACTCTATTGATCAAAACCTTTTGAAACTTGATATTCTAGGCCATGATGATCCAACAATGATAAGAATGCTATTCGATATAACAGGAATTGACCCAACAAAAGTGCCACTTGATGATAAGGAAACAATGTCTATATTTAGTTCAACAGATGCTTTAGGAGTTACTCCAGAACAAATAAAAAGTAAAGTTGGAAGCTATGGGGTGCCAGAGTTTGGGACAAAATTTGTTAGAGGAATGTTGGTAGATACAAAACCTACAACATTTGATGAACTAATTCGTATTTCTGGTTTATCACATGGAACTGATGTATGGCTTGGAAATGCACAAAGTTTAATAGACGAAGGAACAGTAACGTTAAATGAGGCAATATGTTGCCGTGATGATATTATGATATATTTAATAAAGAAAGGTGTTCCACCAAACCCTGCATTTAAAATAATGGAAACGGTTCGTAAAGGAAAAGCATTAAAAGATCCAGAAAAATGGGCAGAATATGTAGCATTAATGAAAGAACATGATGTTCCAGATTGGTATATTAAATCATGTGAAAAGATAAAATACATGTTCCCAAAGGCACACGCAGCTGCATACGTAACAAATGCATTTAGAATCGCGTGGTTCAAAGTTCATGAGCCAAAAGCTTATTATGCATCATATTTCACAATCAGAGCAGATGAGTTTGATAGTGATATTATGTGTTATGGAAAAGAAAAAGTACTCAATAAAATGAAAGAAATAGATTTGGCAGGAAATAGTGCAACAACAAAAGACAAGAACATGTATGCTATACTAGAACTTGTACTTGAAATGTATGAAAGAGGAATAAAATTTCTTCCAATAGATTTATATAAATCTCATGCAACAAAGTTTATTGTTGAAGAAGATGGAATTCGTCCACCATTAAACAGCATACCAGGACTTGGAACAGTTGCAGCAGAAGGAATAGATGAAGCTAAAAAGGATGGCAAATTCATGTCAATAGATGATATGAAGATTCGTTCTAAAATTGGAAAGTCAGTTATAGAACTATTAGAAAAAATTGGCTGTTTAAAAGGAATGAGTCAAAGTAATCAAATGAGCTTATTTGGTTAAAAAGAGGAAACTTGAAAAAAGTTTCTTCTTTTTTGCTTTGCGAACAAACATGCTGTGTACATAAAATTTAGCAACTGTGCGAAAAAGACAAGAAAGGTTTTCATAAAATATTACTTAATAAAAATGTGAATAAACCACATTTTACAAACCACTAATAATACTTATTCACAGAGTTATCCACATTATCCACACATATGTGAACAACTTGTGAATTTTTTAAAAAAACAAAAATGTAACATAATGTTGTAGAAATAATTATTAAAATGTGATTTTGAAAAATACTTGTAATTGTTATTTCTATTGACTTTTAAGTAATATACTGATAAAATTTATAGCAGTTTAAAAAACGGCATTTGCCATAAGAAAGAGGCGTATAAAATGGAAAAATTAACAATGGATAAAATTGTAAGTTTATGTAAAAATAGAGGATATGTATATCCAGGGTCTGATATATATGGAGGCTTAGCTAACACATGGGATTATGGACCTTTGGGAGTTGAATTGAAGAACAATGTAAAAAAGGCATGGATGAAGAAATTTATTCAAGAAAATGAACACAATGTTGGACTAGATTGTGCGATTCTAATGAACCCAAAAACATGGGAAGCATCGGGACACTTATCAGGATTCAGTGATCCTTTAATAGATTGCAAAGAATGTAAAACAAGACATAGAGCAGATAAATTAATAGAAGAATGGATGCATGAACATAATTGTGACGAAGTAGTAGATGGATGGTCAGATGAGAAAATGCTAGGATATATGGCAGAACATCATATTGCGTGTCCAAATTGTGGAAAAGAAAACTTTACAGAAATTCGTAAATTTAATTTAATGTTTAAAACCTTCCAAGGAGTTACAGAGGATACAACTTCAACAGTGTATTTGAGACCAGAAACGGCGCAAGGTATATTTGTAAATTTTAAAAATGTGCTACGTACAACAAGAAGAAAACTTCCAATGGGAATTGGTCAAATAGGTAAAGCGTTTAGAAATGAAATAACTCCTGGAAATTTTACATTTAGAACCCGTGAATTCGAACAAATGGAACTAGAGTTCTTCTGTAAACCAGGAACAGACTTAGATTGGTGGAAGTATTGGAAAGAATATTGTAAAAACTTTTTGTTAAATTTAGGAATGAAAGAAGAAAATATCCGATTAAGAGATCATAGTCCAGAGGAACTTGTATTCTATAGTAAAGGAACTACAGATATTGAATTTGCATTCCCATTTGGATGGGGAGAGCTTTGGGGAATTGCAGATAGAACAGATTATGATTTAAATAAACATATGGAATTTTCAAAAGAGGATATGACATATTTGGATCCTGAAACGAATGAAAGATATGTACCATATTGTATAGAGCCATCTGTTGGTTGTGACAGAGTAGCACTTGCTTTCTTGTGTAATGCATATGATGAGGAAGAAGTTGGAGAAGGAGATGTAAGAACAGTACTTCATTTGCACCCAGCACTTGCACCATACAAAGTTGCAATTCTTCCATTATCTAAGAAGCTAGGAGACAAAGCACAAGAAGTATATAGAATATTGTCTAAAACTTTTATGTGTGACTATGATGAAACAGGAAGCATTGGAAAGAGATATAGAAGAGAAGACGAAATTGGAACACCTTATTGCATTACAATTGATTTTGATACATTAGAAGATGATTGTGTAACTATTAGAGATAGAGACACTATGGAGCAAGTAAGAGTTAAAATATCTGAAATAGAAAATTGGATAGAAGAAAAACTTAAATTCTAAGTAATAATAATTGAAAATAAGGGAAGATGTAAAATGGGAAAAGTTAAATATTTATTAAAGAGAATCAGAAAATTAGATTACAAGAATATGTTTAGAATTGCTAAAAAAATTAGCAAAAAAACCAATAAAAGCTATATTGGAATTATATTAGACATGGTGAGATGTGGGATAAAATATCAAGCGGGTTATTATGATTATCAAGAATTTGAATTTTATAACTTAAATAAAAAGGAGAGAGAAACATATTTAACAAGAGGAAAGAATAATGAAATTATAAAAAGGTTTAATGATAAATCAAAATTTCATATATTTGAGAATAAAGATGAAATGTATGCTACTTTTGATAAGTTTATAAAAAGAAAATGGATGAAGTTAAATGAAAACAATGAGGAAGAATTTGTCAAATTCATCAAAGACAATAAAAGTGTAATTGTAAAACCTATTGATGGAGAAGGTGGACATGGAATTGAGAAGTGTACATATACGACAGATGAAGATGCAAAAAAATTATATAAATCTCTATTAGAACACGATCAATTAATAGTTGAACAATGTATTGTTCAAAATAAAGAATTAGACAAATTATATGATAAATCTGTTAACTCATTAAGAATGTTTACTTTTTACAAAGATGGAAAATCATATTTTCTACAAGCAGTGTTAAAAATAGGTAATGGTGGTGTTGTTGACAATTTTTCAAGTGGTGGAATGTACACCTATGTAAGTGAAGAAGGATATGTATATGCTGAGGCAATTGATAAGGAAGACAACATATACTTCGAACATCCTGTATCAAAAACTAAAATAGTTGGATTTGAGGTGCCTTTATTTAAAGAAGCTGTAGAACTAGTAAAGGAAGCTGCAAAAGTAGTACCGGAAATTGCATATGTTGGTTGGGATGTTGCAATAGGAGAAAAAGAACCAATTATAATTGAAGGAAATTGCTTCCCAGGAGTTTTTCAAGTAAAACCTAGTTTGTGTAGCGAAAAAAGAGGATTAATACCAAAATATAATGAAATAATGAAAATATTTTAATTGTAAATTTTATCTTTTCGTTTTGTAACTTTTTTGTGAAGCCGTTGAAATCAGACGGTCAAAAAGGTATAATGCAAAAAAAACGAAAGGTAAAATATGGAAAATATAAAATATATTGTAAAAAGATTAAAAACAATAGACTGGAAAAAAATGTATGAAAAGATTCGTTCAATTAATAAAAAGACAGGTATACCTAAAATGAAAATTTTAGTAGATATGCAGCAATGTGCTATTAAATATGGTGCAGGGTATATGGATTATGACCTGTTTGAAATGTACAATCTTAACGCAAAACAAAGAGATACATATCTTACAAGAGGAAGAAATAATGATCTTGTTACAAAATATTGTGACAAATCATACCTTCATTATTTTCAAAACAAAGATGAATTTAATGAAAGATTTCAAAACTACTTGAAAAGAGATTGGATTTCTGTTAATAAAGAAAACAAAGAAGACGTAATTAAATTTATGCAAAAACATAAGGAATTTATGGCAAAACCAATATCTGGATCATGCGGACATGGAATTAAAAAGATAAACATAAATAATTATAAATCAACAGATGAAGTATATGAAGAGCTTACAGAAAATAATGGAAAATATGAATTAGAAGAAATTATAAAACAACATCCAGATGTAAGCAAAATATATCCTGATTCAATAAATACCATAAGAGTTGTAACTATTGTAACAGCTAAAGATGGAAAATCAATTTTGAGTATTCCTGAAGAAGAAAGAAAAAATATAGAAATTGTCCCACATGTTGTTTCAACATATCTAAGAATAGGTAATGGAAAATGCGTAGATAACTTCAATAGTGGTGGAATGGTTACTCCTATAAATGAAAAAAATGGAGTTGTAGCACAAGCAGCTATTGATAAACAAAAGAATCTATATGAAATTCACCCTAAAACAGGAACTAAAATTAAAGGTTTCCAAATACCCTATTGGAGTGAAGTAATAGAGCTTTGTAAAAAAGCTAGTAAAGAAATACCAGAAATGGGGTATACTGGTTGGGATGTAGCAATTACACCAGACGGACCACTATTTGTAGAAGGAAACGAATTTCCAGGACATGATATATATCAGTTACCAGAGCATACACCTAATAAAATAGGAATAATGTCAAAATTCCAATTCAACTAAATTATAAAAATAAAATATTATATATAATATAAAAATCTTAAGAAGAGGTAGAAATAGTCGTGAAAGAAAATAAACTGGGAAAACACACAAACTCTTTTATGAAAAATGTAATTATACTAATGTGTTCAGAAATATTAGTAAAAGTTCTAGGAATGATATATAAACTAGTAATTACCAATATGGAAGGGTTTGGAAATACAGGAGCAGGTTACTATGCATCAGGATATCAAATATATGCTTTACTTTTAACACTCTCATCAATAGGTATCCCTAGTGTTATATCAAAACTAGTTTCTGAAAGATTAGCAATAGGAGATAAAACAGGTGCACAAAGAATATTTAAAATAGCCTTGAAATTTTTTGCAACATTGGGACTTATTTTTTCAATTTTACTATACTTTGGTGCAGAATTTATTGCAAATAACATACTAAATGTACCAGATACAGTATATGTAATGAGAGTATTAGCGCCAGCAATTGTATTTGTTTCAATTTCAGCAGTATTAAAAGGATACTTTGCAGGACAGCAAAATATGAAACCTACAAGTGTGGCTCAGACATTAGAGCAATTTCTAAACTGTGTTTTATCAATTACATTTGTATATGCATGTATAGGAAAAGACGCATATATTATGGCAGCGGCAGGAAACCTATCTACAACACTAGCAATAATGATTACATTTGTATACCTTATCAATTATTATAAAAGAAATAAATTAGAAATAAATCCAGAACAGAGATCACCAGAGAGAAGAAAAACTAATAAAGAATTATTAAGAACGATTCTTGGAATCTCAATACCAATAACAATAAGTTCGATTATTTCAGTTATAAGCTCAGTTATAGATACTGCAACTGTAAGTAATTGTATACAATATGCATATCAAAACTCAGGGATGACAAAAGAAGCACTAGAAACATTAGCGATGACAAAAGCAGGGATTCTTTCTAAAATAGACACTTTGGTAACATTTCCACTTGCAATAAATACTGCTTTTTCTACAGCACTAGTTCCTTCAATATCTGAGTCGATGGCAAAGAAAGAATATGGAGTAGCTTCAAAAAGATTATCATTTTCTATATTTACATCTATATTAATAATATTCCCTTGTGCTATGGGATTCATGTTTCTAGCAAGTCCGGTATTAAAAATGATTTACCCATCAGCATCTGATGGAACATTAATACTACAATTATCATCTATATCTATGATATTTACTGCATTAAATCAAACAGTTAATGGAGGATTATATGGATTAAATTTACCAAAAGTTCCTGTGGCAGCACTAGGAGTTGGGGTTGTTGCAAAAACAATATTAAATATTATATTAGTAAGTAATCCAACAATTAATATTGCGGGTGCTTCAATAGGATCTATTGTATGTCAGATATTAGCATTCTTAATAGCCTTTAGAGTATTAAACATGAAATTGAAAATAAAATTTGATCCAAAGAAAAATATTATAAAACCAGCCATTGCAGCAGTTGTTATGGGAATAATAGTATATTTCGTTCAATATCTACTTAATATGTTTATAGGAAATATGGTAAGCACACTTCTTGCTATAATAGTAGGAGTAGGAGTCTATGGATTAGCAATTGTATTCATGAATGTGTTGTCTAAAGAAGATATTTTAATGATACCTTTTGGAACAAAGATATACAATATATTAGTTAAGTTACATTTATACAAAGAAGAAGGAGAACCACTTAGATAATGTTAAAATACTTTATTATTTACTTAATTATAATAAATATTATTGCATTTATTGCAATGTATATAGATAAAAAACGTGCTAAAATGGGAAAGTGGAGAATTAAAGAATATACATTATTTATTCTTGCACTCATAGGTGGAAGCATTGGAGCAATAGCCGGAATGTATACCTTCAGGCATAAAACAAAAAAAGCAAGATTTGTTATTGGATTTCCGGCAATACTAATAATACAAATATTACTAGGATTTATGATATATACCGATTTTATAAAATAAAATAGGAAAATAGAATATATAATTAAGACCTAATTTTTTAAAGATTAGGTCATTTTTGTGCAAGTTTTACTAAAAGATATTGAAAAATATAAAAATTATGTATAAAATATACATATGCAAAAGCTAAAAAAGAAATAAAAGGAGCGCACAAGAAAATGCAAGAACGTAAAACTGTTGGGACTCTAAGAGAGAGCTATATTCTAACAAAATAATAAAAATAGAGGTAATAGATGCCTCTATTTGTGATAGAAAAATAAAACAGACTATTATTGTGTAAAGCAAGATAGTCTGTTTTTTGTGTATAAAAAACAAAGGGGGAATAATTGCAAAGATGAAGGAACAAAGGAAAAGAGAGAAAAAAAGAATGAAAGGTAAATTGCGAAGAACAGGAAACAAACGGAATATCATTAATAGCGTTGGTTGTAACAATAGTAATTTTAATTATATTAGCAACAATAAGTTTAAATTTGTTATTTAATAAAAATGGAATAATAAAACAAGCACAACTCGCAAAAGAAATACAAGCAAATACAATAGATTTAGAAAATGAACATTGTGTAGCATGGCTATGTGACCCTGACGTATGAAATAATAATTATAAAATAGATCAAGCAGATTATGCAATAGGAAGTCCAAGTGTAGAAATGTATATGAAAGCATATAATGTATGGAAAACAGGAAATAAAGATGCAACAAATTTGATATGTAAGGTAGAAGGAGAAAATGGATATTCAGTAGGAGCAAATAATAGCTACAGGTCTGATATAGGATATGTTACGGACGAAAACGCGATTGAGTCAGGACCAAAAAATATATTTATGACATCAGGAGAAAACTATTGGTGGCTGGCTTCTCCCTCAGTTCGTGGTGCTAACAATGTTAGTTATATTAATGGATTCTATATAACTGTAAGCAACTTCCAATATGGTCGTGCACAAGGAGTTTGTCCTATAGTTTCTCTATAGTGTTAACTAGATAAATGCAAAACAGTTAATAATAAATGTATATTGTAATGTTAAGGTAAAAAAGAATATAAAAGTAATTTGATAAAAATTTAATTTAGATTCTTTTATATTTTTGAAAACAATGAATAAATTTATTTACTTTTTCGCAATTTATATATATAATGTTTTTGAAAAAACAAAAGATTTTAAGGAGGCTTTATATGAGCAATAAGTATGTATATCTATTTAAAGAAGGAAATGCATCAATGCGTGAATTATTAGGTGGAAAGGGTGCAAACTTAGCAGAAATGACTAATCTTGGACTTCCAATACCACAAGGATTCACAGTTACAACAGAAGCATGTACACAATACTATAACGATGAACAAAAAATTTCGGAAGAAATAAAAACACAAATATTTAATACCTTATCAGAACTAGAAAAAATAACAGGTAAGAAATTTGGAAGTACAGAAAATCCATTATTAGTTTCTGTTCGTTCAGGAGCTAGAGCATCAATGCCAGGAATGATGGATACAATATTAAATTTAGGATTAAACGAAGATGTTGTAAACACATTAGCACAAAAAAATGAAAGATTTGCTTATGATAGTTACAGAAGATTTATTCAAATGTTTAGCGATGTTGTTATGGAAATACCAAAAGCTTTATTTGAAGAAGCTATTGACAAAATGAAACAAACAAGAGGAGTTAAATTAGATACAGAATTAACAGCAGATGACCTAAAAGAATTAGTAAAAATATTTAAAGACATATATAGAAAAAAACAGGGAAGTGAATTTCCTACAAATCCATCAGAACAATTAATTCAAGCTGTTGAAGCAGTATTTAGATCATGGAATAATCCAAGAGCAATAACTTATAGAAGATTAAATGATATTCCTGGTGACTGGGGAACGGCTGTAAACGTACAAGAAATGGTATTTGGAAATATGGGAGATGACTGTGGAACAGGTGTTGCATTTACACGTAACCCTGCAACAGGTGAAAATAAAATATTTGGAGAATACTTAATGAATGCTCAAGGTGAAGATGTTGTAGCCGGAGTTAGAACGCCAGAGCCAATTGCAAAACTTGAAAGTACAAATAAAAAAGCTTATGACGATTTTATAATGTATGCTAATAAATTAGAAAGACACTATAAAGATATGCAAGATATGGAGTTTACAATTGAACATGGAAAGCTATTCTTTTTACAAACAAGAAATGGCAAAAGAACAGCAAATGCAGCGTTAAAAATTGCTGTTGATTTAGTAGATGAGGGAATGATTTCAGAAAAAGAAGCAGTACTAAGAGTAGAACCAAATCAATTAGATCAATTATTACATCCAAATTTTGATAGTGAAAAATTAAAAGAAACAACACCAATAGCAACAGGTTTAGCAGCATCACCAGGAGCTGCAACAGGTAAAGTTGTTTTTACAGCAGAAAGAGCAGTAGAGTTGCATAATCAAGGTGAAAAAGACTTAATTCTAGTAAGACTTGAAACATCACCAGAAGATATTGATGGTATGAATGTATGCCATGGTGTATTAACAGTAAGAGGAGGTATGACATCGCATGCAGCTGTTGTAGCTCGTGGGATGGGAACATGCTGTGTAGCTGGATGTGGAGATATTTCGGTTTCAGAAGAAGATAAAACATTTACACTAGCAAATGGTAATAAATATCATGAAGGAGATTGGATTTCTTTAGATGGATCTACAGGAAAAGTTTATGGAGAAAAAATAGATACTGTAGAGGCTTCTGTATCAGGAAACTTTGCAAAATTTATGGGATGGGCAGACAGCTATAGACAAATGGAAGTAAGAGCAAATGCAGATACACCAAGAGATGCTAACCAAGCACGTAAATTTGGAGCACAAGGAATTGGATTGTGTAGAACAGAGCATATGTTCTTCGCACCAGAGAGAATTGCAGCTATAAGAGAGATGATAGTTTCAAAAACTGTAGAACAACGTAAAAATGCTTTAGAGAAAATTTTACCTATGCAAAGAGAAGATTTTGAAGGATTATTTAAAGCAATGGACGGTTTACCTGTTACTATAAGATTGTTAGATCCACCATTACATGAATTTTTGCCACACACAAACGAAGAAATAAGAGATTTAGCTAAAGACATGGACATGAGCTTTGAAGAATTAAAAAATGTAGTCACAGAACTTCATGAATTTAACCCAATGATGGGACATAGAGGCTGTCGTCTAGATGTAACATATCCCGAAATAGGAGAAATGCAAACAAGAGCAATTATACAAGCAGCAATAAATGTTTCAAAAGAAGGAATAAAAGTAAAACCGGAAATAATGATACCATTAGTTGGAGCGATTAAAGAATTAAAATATGTAAAAGATATTATAACTAAAACTGCAGTAGAAGTAATGGAAGAAGAAAATATGCGTGTAGACTACATGATTGGAACTATGATAGAGATACCTAGAGCTGCACTTTTAGCTGATGAAATTGCAAAAGAGGCAGAGTTCTTCTCATTTGGAACAAATGACTTAACTCAATTAACATTTGGATTTAGTCGTGATGATGCTGGAAAATTCTTAGGAGATTATTATGATAAGAAAATATATGAATTTGATCCATTTAAGAAAGTAGATCAAAATGGAGTAGGTAAATTAGTAGAAATGGCATCTGAATTAGGAAGAAAGGTAAGGCCAGATATTGAACTTGGAATATGTGGTGAACATGGTGGAGAACCATCATCAGTAGAATATTGCCATAACATAGGATTAACATATGTATCTTGCTCACCATTTAGAGTTCCTATAGCAAGACTAGCAGCTTCACAAGCAGCAATAAAAAATCCAAGATAGAAAATATTACAAAAGGTACTTTTATACAAAGTACCTTTTTATAGTATGATTGACTTTTATTTTTATGTGTGATATTCTAAAGAATATAAATAGAAATATAAATAATAGAGGATGAAATGATAAATTTACTTTTGTGTGGGAATAAAAAGGTTTTTGATGGAGCGCTTACACAACTTCTGTCTATTACTAATAGAACAAAAGAAACCATAAATTGCTATATATTCACAATGGATGCTTCAAGATTAAAACCAGAATATACATGTATAACAGATGAGCAAATAGACTTTTTAAATAAGGTGGTAAAATCAAAAAATAAAAATAATATAGTAAAAAAAATAGATGTTACCCAATTATATGAGCAAGAGTTTTTAAATTGTGCGAATGAAAGTGCATACTGTACGCCATATACATTACTAAGATTACTTGCAGATAAAGTACTTGATATACCAGATAAGCTGTTATATTTAGACATTGATATAATGGTAGGAGATGATATATCTAAGTTATATAATATTGATGTTTCAAAATATGAATATGCTGCAGTAAAAGAAAAATATGGCTCTTGGTTTATAAGACCAGATTATATAAATGCAGGTATGCTATTATTTAATATGAAAAAAATAAAAGAGACAGGTCTTTTAGAAAAAGCAAGAGAACTAATAAAAAAGAGAAAGTTACTATTTGCAGATCAAGATGCAATCTTTTGGTCAACAACTAAAAAATTGCTTTTGCCAAGGATTTACAACGAACAATCTAAGTTTAATAAAAAAGATACTGTAATTTGTCATTTTTGTAAAAGGCTAATGTTTAGGCCATATCCTCATACCGAAAATTACAAACAGTGGCAAGTTGATGAAATACATAAATATTTAAAATGTTATTGTTTTGACCAAGATCTAGAAGAATATTTAGAATTAAAAGAAGAATTTAACAAAGAAAATAAATAAGAAATAAGAGGAGAATATGGAGAATAATTTAGAGGTAATACCAATATTTTTTGCAGTTGATGATGGATATATACCATTTTTAGCTGTTGCTTTACAGTCTTTAATAGAAAATTCATCAAAGAATTATTATTATTCAATTAAGATATTATATACAAATATCGAAGAGGAAAATAAGCAGAAAATAAGTAAATATAAAAAAGAAAATGTCAACATAGAATTTGTTGATCTAAACTACTATATTAAAAAAGTTAAGGACAAATTATATACAAGGGACTATTATACAAAAACAACATATTTCAGACTGTTTATTCCCAATTTGTACCCACAATATGATAAAGCAATATATTTAGATAGTGATATTGTTGTATTAGGGGATATTGCTGAGCTATATAATGTAAATATGGGAAACAATCTAATTGCAGCAGCGCCAGATGACGTTATTCAAACGACTAAAGTTTTTCAAGAATATGCTGAAAAAGTTGTTGGAGTTGCAGATTATAGAAATTATTTTAATGCTGGAATTCTTCTAATGAATTTAGATGAGTTTAGAAAATTTAATTTTCAAGAGAAATTTTTATACCTATTAGAGACAATAAAATTTACTGTGGCACAAGACCAAGATTATTTAAACAGGTTGTGTAAAGGAAAAGTAAAGATAATAGACAAAGCGTGGGACAGAATGCCAATTGCAATAGATGATATGAAAGAGGAAGATATAAAAGTAATTCACTATAATTTAGCGTATAAACCATGGCATTTTGAAAATGTACTATATAAAGACTATTTTTGGAAATATGCACAAAAAACAGAATTTTATAAACAGATAGATGATATTAGAAAAAACTATACAGAAGAAGAAAGATTCAAAGATATGGAACAATATAAAAATTTACAAGACTTAGCTAAAAAAGAATCTGACTGTGTAGGCGATGATAGAAATTATAGAAAATCTAAGGAGAGCGCAATTCATAGAAAATATGGAAAATACTTCAAATACAAAAGTTCATTAAAAGAAGAAAGAAACATTCCAAAATCACAAAGTAGATTAGAAGTTCTAAAAAAGATAGAAGACTTAGAAAGAAATGGAATTTTTGATGTAGATGTAGAAGAAGATCCACCTACAATACCATTAGATGCAAAAGACGTAGATTATCTTAAACAAAAAGAAACTAGCAAGATAATGAGAAAGGTTGCAATTAAGGTGGGAGAAGGCTTTGTAAATGTTTTGATGAGAAATAACAAATTAATTATAAAGCAAATAAATGGAATAGAAAATATGCAAAATGTAAAAACAGGTGCAATGATAACATGTAACCATTTTAATCCTTTTGACTCGTTTACGGTTGAAAAAGTTTTTAGGATCTCTGGACAATCAAAATCAAAAAAATTATATAAAGTAATAAGAGAAGGAAATTACACGAACTTTTCAGGATTATATGGTTTCTTCTTTAGAAATTGTGATACATTACCATTAAGCTCAAACAAGAAAACGATGGTAGCTTTTATGAAAGCAGTAGACACGATATTAAAAAGAAAAGACTTTATACTAATATATCCAGAACAAAGCATGTGGTGGAATTATAGAAAGCCAAAGCCTTTGAAAGATGGAGCTTTTAAAATAGCTGCAAGAAACAATGTTCCAGTTATACCTGTTTTTATTACTATGCAAGATAGTGAAATAATAGGAGATGACGGATTTCCAGTTCAAGAGTATATTGTTAATATTGAAGAACCAATATATCCAGACGAGAAATTATCAGAAAAAGAAAATGCCAATATTATGAAAGATAAAAATTTTGAAGTATGGAAAAAGGTATATGAAGAATTTTATAATATGCCACTTCAGTATAATACAATAAAAGAAGACGATAAGGAATTTATAGATGAATAATAAAAAAATAATTTATTATAAAGATGAATTAAATGATGAATTTTCTAAAGCAAAAATAATACCAAGAGAGATAAATGAAAATTATAAATACGAGCATAAAAACCCTTTGTGGAATTTATGCTCTTTGGTATTACAAAACATTTTAAGTGTACCCATAAAAACTTTATATGCTAAGGTAAAATTTAAAATAAAGTATGTTGGCAGAGAGAAATTAAAGCCCTATAGAAATATGGGTTACTTTATATATGGAAATCATACCCAACCATTTGCAGATACATTTATACCAAGTATTCCAATATACCCAAAAAGAAATTTTTTTATTGTAAACCCGGAAAATGTCTCAATGAAGCCATTTGAAACAGCAGTGGAAATGCTAGGAGCTTTACCGATACCAGGCAACAAAGCTGCAATGAAAAAATTCCTTGAATCAATAAAGAAAAAAATAAGAAAAGGACATGCTATTACAATATACCCAGAGGCACATATATGGCCTTATTATACAAAAATTAGACCTTTTAAATCGGTTTCTTTCAAATATCCTATAGAATTAGGGGTACCTTCATTTTGTATAACAAATACATATCAAAGATATGGGAAACGTAAAGACAGAATACAGATAGTAAGCTATATTGATGGTCCGTTTTTCCCTAATCCAGAGTTAAGCAAGAAAGACATGCAGCAAGACCTAAGAAACCAAATTTATAATTGTATGGTAGAAAGAAGCAAGAATAGTAATATTGAATATATAGAATATAAAAAGGCGTGTAATTAAAAAGAGGGTTCCTGTGTTAGGACACCCTCTTTCTAGTGTGATTATATTCTATTATTTTACAGCCATTTTCTAAATAATAGGCTATATTATATTTACTTATAATAATTAAAGCAAAGTAATTTTATTTTTTGTTTTCTTAATTATTTTCTCATCTTTTAATCTTTTAATTTCTCGCATCATAGCAGTTCTATCAATAATTAAATAATCAGATAGGTCAGTTAATGAAAACGGAAGTTCAAAGGTTTTACTATTATTTTTAATTGATAAATTATTAAAATATGTTAAAAGCTTTTCTCTTACACTTTTATTTGTCAATAGTAGCATCCTAAAGTTTTGCTCTGCAATACTATGTAAGATTAAATCAGGCAAATTCCTCAAAAGATCAATATGATAAGAACAATCTAAAGTGCAACGCTCTGCAGTATCATAAGGATAAAATAACACTTTAGCTTTTTTATTTGCTAAAACAAACAACTCTCTATCCATATATATTTTGAATAAAGCTTCACCAAAAATATCATTCTTTTTATAATAATAAAGAATTTTTTTATTTCCATCTTTATCGTATGTAATTAATTGTGCTTCACCTTCTAACAATATACAGAATTGATTTCTTTTTGTTAAGAAAGTAGTAATTACTTCATTTGCTTGAAATTCTTTAGTTTCACATAATCTACAATTTGTCTTCAATTTGTTAACGAAATTGTCAACATCAAAATTCTTTTTCATAAAAAACCACCATATTAATAATATATCACAAAATAGTTGCCATGGCAACAGACAAAAAATAAAATATTGTTTTATTCAGCTATTTCTATGATAAAAAACTTGTAACAAAATTGTAATAATAGATTTTTTACTAGAGATATGAGGGAAAAGAGAAAAAAATAAAATAAAAAACAAATTTGTTGCATTTGCAACAGAAAATAAATATAGTTACGATATAATTAGAACATAAGAATTGAGGGGGAGGAATATTAGAAATGAAAATCATAAAAAGAGACGGAACAATTGTTGATTATAATTCAGATAAAATAAGAATTGCAATTGGTAAAGCTAATAATGAAGTTTCTAGAAAAGAAAAGGCTTCAGATGAACAAATAAATGAAATAATAGGATATATTGAAGATTTAAAGAAATCAAGAATATTAGTAGAAGACATACAAGATATAATTGAACAAAAATTGATGGAATTAAATAAATACCAATTAGCAAAAAAATATATTACATATCGTTATACAAGAGAATTAGTTAGAAAAGCAAATACAACAGATCAATCTATTAAAGAATTAATTGAAGGAGAGAGTGAATACTGGAATAACGAAAATTCTAATAAAAATGCAACTGTAGTTACAACACAAAGAGATTATTTAGCTGGTATTACAAGTACAGATATTACAAGAAGATTTTTATTACCAGAAGATATTGTAAAAGCACATGACGAAGGTATAATTCATTTTCATGATGCCGACTATTTTGCACAAAATGCATTACATAACTGCGATTTAATTAACTTAGAAGATATGTTACAAAATGGAACAAATATTAATGGCGTTATGATCGAAAAACCTCATAAATTCTTAACTGCAATGACTATTGCTACTCAGATAATTACTGCAGTAACATCTAGTCAATATGGTGGGGCAACAGTTACAATGACACATCTTGCTCCATTTGTAAGAGATAGTTACAACTTTTATTTAAAAAGATATAAAAATAGAAATTTATCACAAGAGCAATGTGAAAAGTTTGCAAAAGAAGATTTAGCAAAAGAAATAAAAGATGGAGTTCAAACATTCCAATACCAAATTAATTCAATGACTACAACAAATGGTCAATCACCATTTTTAAGTGTTTGTTTTTATTTGGGTGAAACAAAAGAGTATAAAGAAGAATTAGCAATGATTATAAAAGAATTCTTAGAGCAAAGAATTCAAGGAATGAAAAATGAGAAAGGCGTATATATTACTCCTGCTTTCCCAAAATTGTTATATGTATTAGAGGAAGACAATATACATAAAGATAGTAAGTATTGGTATTTGACAGAGCTTGCTGCAAAATGTACAGCTAAGAGAATGGTACCTGATTATATTTCTGAAAAGAAAATGCTAGAGTTGAAAGTAGATAAGGATGGAAATGGAAATTGTTATCCTTGTATGGGATGCCGATCATTCTTAACACCTTATATTGATCCTAAAACAAATAAACCTAAATATTATGGAAGATTTAACCAAGGTGTTGTAACAATAAATCTAGTTGATGTTGCATTATCATCAGGAAAAAATATAGATAAATTCTGGAAGATTTATGAAGAAAGACTAGAGTTATGTCATAGAGCATTACAAAAAAGACATGAGAGATTAGCAAAAGCAACAAGTGATGTTGCACCTATATTGTGGCAACATGGTGCTTTGGCAAGACTAAAAAAAGGTGAGAGTATACACCCATTATTACATGGTGGATATTCAACAATATCATTAGGTTATGCAGGTCTTTATGAGTGCGTAAAATATATGACAGGGCATAGCCATACTGATAATGGCGCAGGTAAAGAATTTGCAGTTGAAGTTATGCAAAAAATGGACGATAAATGCAAAGAGTGGAAAGAAAAAGAGGATATTGACTATAGTGTATATGGAACTCCAATAGAATCAACAACATACAAATTTGCAAAATGTTTAAAAGATAGATTTGGAATTGTAAAAGGTATAACAGATAGAAATTACATTACAAATTCTTATCATGTACCAGTATTTGAAGAAATCGATGCTTTTTCTAAATTAAAATTAGAAAGTGAATTCCAAAAATTAAGTCCAGGTGGTGCAATTTCTTATGTTGAAACACCTAACCTACAAAATAACTTGGAAGTTGTTATACAAATAATTCAATTTATTTATGACAATATAATGTATGCAGAATTAAACACAAAATCTGATTATTGCCAACAATGTGGATATGACGGAGAAATATTAATTGATGATAACCTAGAATGGTATTGTCCAAATTGCGGAAATAGAGATCATAATACATTAAATGTTGCTAGAAGAACTTGCGGATATATAGGAAGCAATTTCTGGAATAAGGGAAGAACACAAGAAATAAAAGAAAGAGTGCTTCACATTGACAATAAAGATGATGAATAAAATAATGTAAGAAGGAATTGACTATGAGATACAATAAGATTAGAAAAATGGATATTTCAGATGGACCTGGTGTAAGAGTATCAATTTTTATGCAAGGGTGCACGTTTAATTGCAAAAATTGTTTTAATCCAGAAACACATGATTTTAATGGTGGAAAAGAATTCACAGATTCTACTATCAACAGAGTTTTAGAATTATGTGATAATGAAAATGTAGAAGGATTATCTATTTTAGGAGGAGAACCAATGAATCCTAAAAATATAGAAGGAACTACAAGATTAGCAAAGGCTTTTAAGGAAAAGTTTCCAAATAAAAATATATGGGCATGGTCTGGTTTTAAATTTGACAGAGACTTAAAAGATAAGGAAGTCTTAAAATATATAGATGTATTAGTAGATGGACAATATGTTGATGCTCTTCATGATCCTACATTAGAATGGAGAGGATCTTCTAATCAAAGAGTTATAAATGTTCAAGAAAGTTTAAAAGAACATAAAGTTGTTTTAAAAGAAAAAGGCTTAATATAGGTTATAGGCATTGCAAGGGGAAAATAAAAATGAAGGATAAAGGCAAATTTATTAAGAACTTATTGATTTTTGTGTTACTAATTATACTAACATTCTATATTTTGCTAAAAGATCAAAATATATTAGAAATATTTAGTATCATATCATCAATTAAAATACAATATATATTAGTTGGAATACTGTGCATGGCAATTTATATAATACTTGAGGCTGTTAATATAGGAAGAACTTTAAAAGCATTAAATGAGAAAAGCAATTTTTTAAGTAATATAAAATATGCTCTTATAGGTTTTTTCTTCAGTGCTATAACACCAGCAGCAAGTGGTGGTCAACCCATGCAAATATATTACATGTATAAAGACAATATATCTATTTCAAATTCAACATTAGCTTTACTATTAAACTTGCTAAGTATGCAAATATCAACCATTGGAATAGCATTAGTTAGCTTAATATTTAATTATGGATATTTAAACAATTTTTTAATTGCATGTTTTGTGTTAGGTGTATTTCTTAACTCAACTGCATTAATATTATTATTGATAGCTATATTTTCAAAAAGAATGTCGGCAGGATTAATAAATATTGCAATAAAAGTTTTAAGATTCTTTAGAATAAAGAATATAGAACAGAAAAAAGAAAAATTTGAATATGAATTAAAGCAATATCAAGAAAATGCAGTATTTGTACGAAACAATGTTAGATTAATATTAAAAACCTTAGTGACTACATTAATTCAATTCTTGATATATTACAGTATCACATATTGGGTATATTTATCATTTGGATTTACAGAGCATAACATATTGCAATTAATTTCAATGCAATCAGTGTTATACGCAACAGTTTCAGGTATTCCATCACCGGGAGCGGTTGGCGTAAGTGAAGGAGCATTTATGCAAATATTTAGACAGATATATCCAGAAACAACAATTAGTAGTGCTGTTTTACTAAATAGAGGGATAAATTTCTATTTATTTGTTCTTGTTAGTGGAATAGTAATAATCATAAATCAATTAAGAATGAATAGGGAAGATAAAGTAAAAGAATAAATTAAAGGAGAAAACTATATTAAAGAGTTTTCTCCTTTTGTAATTGTATAGGAAAAACTTAAGTTCTTTACATATGCAATAAAGATAAGTTTAATTTACAATTCAATTTTAGGCTGATACCTTTCAAGCCACATATTAACCTGGCAAAGATATGCCATGAGCTGAGGACCTGTCATAAGTTGACCAAACCAAGGTCTTGTGAAAGCCTTTCCATCAGTATCTAATATTTCCAGAATGTATTCACGATTTAATAAATTATTGATAGGAGCATTTTTGTCCTTCATTATTTTGGTTAGCATTTCTTTTACTTTTTTTAAATAAGTTGGATTCCAGGTTTTAGGATATGGACTCTTTTTTCTATCAACAATTTCAGAAGGGAGGATATCCTTCATAACATAACGTAATAAGCCTTTTTCTCTACCATTTAAAGATTTCATTTCCCATGGAATATTCCATACATACTGAGCCAATCTATAATCACAGAAAGGAACTCTTATCTCAAAACCGTTATACATACCCATCTTATCTGACCTATCCAATAAAGTTTGCATAAACCAATTTAGTGTAAGATGTGATATCTTTCTTTTTTCTGCTGTTTCAGAAGAATCATCATCTAAGATTTCAACATTAGATAAACTTTCGTTATAACGAAAATCTATATATTCTTTTAAATCTACTTTCTCTGCTATACTAGGATTTAATAGTTGTTGCCTTTCTTGTAATGCAATAGACCAAGGGAACGTTCCGCTTCTTAAAGCATCTTCTCTAAAGAACCATGGATATCCTCCAAAAATTTCATCAGCACATTCACCAGTAAGTGTAACAGTTGCTTCATTTTTAACATGTTTACAGAATAACAATAAAGAAGAGTCTACATCAGCCATACCGGGAAAATCTCTTGCAATCATTGCATCCTCTAAATTGTTAGCAAGTTCAGGAGTATCTAAAATGACAGTATGATGATTTGTTCCAAGTTTATGACGCATTAAATCTATATAGTAATTATCAGAATTTGGCTGAAAATCAGTTTTTACAAAATTCTTATCATTATCTACATAATCAACAGAATAAGTATTTAAAGGGGGAAGGCTATGCTCTTTGCAATAATTAGCAGCATATAAACTTATAATACTTGAATCCAATCCACCCGATAAAAAAGTACAAAGAGGAACGTCAGACACTAACTGCCTTTTTATAGCGTCTTCCAATAAATAACGTACTGTCTCACAAGTTTTTCCTAAACTGTCAGTATGAGGTTTACTAACTAGTTTCCAATACTGGTGAAGTTCAATTTCATTATTAAAATATGATAGTTTATGAGCAGGTTTTAGCTCATAAATATTTTTAAAGGCAGTCGTTCCTGCTGTATGTGCAGGACCAATACCAAATAGTTCACAAATTCCTTGTTTATCTAATCTGGCAGATATACCAGGAAATTTTAAAATTGCTTTTATCTCAGAGGCAAATATAAAATGATTATTTATAAAACAATAGTATAATGGTTTTACACCAAAATGATCTCTAGCCATAAAAAGCCTCTTGTTTTTAGAATCCCACACAGCAAAAGAGAAAATACCATTTATCTTGTTAACTACATTCTCTTTAAAACAAATATAAGCCTTTAGTAAAACTTCTGTGTCAGAATGGCTATCAAACGTAAAACCATATTGCGTTAATTCTTCACAAAGCTCTTTTGTATTATATAATTGTCCATTATATACAAGAGTATATGTATTTCCCATATACTCATAAGTCATAGGTTGCTTACCGCCATCAGGATCAATAACAATTAATCTCCTGTGACCTAATAATATATTATCCTCTGTGTAGTAACCACATTCATCTGGACCACGGTTACTTAGAGTTTTGTTCATATCAATGATAATTTGTTTTTTATAAGAAATATTCTGTTTTAAATTTACAATACCCACAAAACCACACATAAAACCAATCCTTTCATATATTTTTCTCATATAGGTATCATATGTTATTTATAATATTTTGTTGCTATTCGAACTAAATAAAAATATAAGTATTGACAAAGTGTAAAAAAATTAGTATAATTTTATAGTATCAATTTTGAGACGCTATGTAAATAGATATATACAATAGATAACAGTCAAGGGGGGAATTAAAATGGCACAACCAAAAAGAAGATGGTCTAAAGCAAGAACTGGTTTAAAAAGATCAACATGGAAATTAGAAAACCAAAATTTAGTTGAATGTTCACATTGTCATGAACTAATAAAACAACATAGAGTATGTCCAACTTGTGGATACTATGATGGAAAAGAAGTAGTTGCTAAATCAGAAAATTAATTATAAAATAAGTTAACAGCATTATATATGCTGTTTTTTTATTGCAAAAAAAAATAAAGTTTGATAATATATAATATATTAGATTTTAGGAGAAAACAAACAAATGAAAGATATAAAAGAATACATAAATAATAATAAATGGATAAAATATCTGATAATTTCAATAATAGGTATAATTGTGTCAATACCTCTATTTTGGATTCAAATAAAAGAAACAGATGATGGTTGGTTTCATTTAATACGATTAATTGGACTGGATAATTCTATTCAAGATAGTAGTTTTCCTTTTTTAATTGCACCATATTTATGTAGAAACTTTGGATATAGCATAAATGTATTCTATCCACCAATAGTTACATATGTTCCATATATAATAGGGGCAATTCTAGGAAGCTTTAATATAGGACTAAAAATATTTACAAGTTTGACAATAATATTCTCAGGAATATTCATGTATAATTTCGTAAATGAAGTAACAAAAAATGATAAGATTTCTTTTTTGGCAGCATTTATTTATATGGTAATACCTTACAGGTTTGAAGTTATTTACAATAGATTTGCAATAGGAGAATTCACGGCATTTGTTTTTATACCTATAGTATTCCAAGGACTATATAATTTATTAAATGGCGATAGAAAAAAACATTTTTACATTGCAATAGGTGCAATAGGATTACTCCTTTCACATACAATTTCCACATTATATACTGCTTTGTTCTGTGCAATTTATGTAATATATAATATAAAGAAATTCTTTAATAAAGATGTAATAAAAAAATGTATAGTCAATGTAGTATTTATCTTACTGGTATCTGCATTTTTTATCATTCCAATGTTTGAGTTTAAAGGACAGGCAAAATATTCAATCTTTGAACCTGCTATTATGAAGACAGGAGGGGAATATGTACAAACAAAAACTATAGAATTATGGCAATTATTAAAAGATAAAGGAGAAAAAAATGGAGTTTCATTTGTTGTTGGAATACCTACATTAGTTATGTTTTTCATAAGCATACTAGCATATAAACACATTGATAAAACAAAAAGAAACTTCTGGATTGAAAATTTTATATTTGGGATATTATCACTATTTATGTGTACAAAAGCTTTTCCATGGCTACATATGCCACAGATTCTATGCAATATTCAATATCCTTGGAGGTTAATAGGCTTTGCAATGTTTTTCTTTGCACCTGTTTTTGCAATAAACATTTACTATCTTTTAGAACTTATAAAAAAAGAAAAGATTAAAAAAATTGTTTATATTATAGTTATAGCCATAATTTTGGTATTCACTATACTTAGATTAAGCATATACCCAGTTCCTGACAATACAAGTTTGGACGAGATAGATGAAAAAAGTTTAAGAGAAGATTCAAAGATTTCTCATCTTAGCTTAAACAGAGATTATTTACCAGTTAATGCACTAGCAAAACAGTTTGTATATATTCCTAGCAGAAATGATAACGTATATGTCTTAGAGGGAGAAACAACAATTAAAAATGAGGATAAAGATGAATTAAATATGACATTTGATATAATAGATGCTAGTAAAAATTCGGTTTTAGAGTTGCCATATATTTTTTATCCGGGATATAATGTAACATTAAAACAAGATAATGAAATTACAAATCTTTATACAGAAGAATCTGAAAATGGATTTTTAAAGGTTACACTGCCAGAAGATATAAAAAAAGGAACTATCACTATAAAATATACTGGCACGACAATAGAAAAAATATCATATACAATTTCAGCATTTTCTCTAATTGGATTTATATCGTATATTGTATATTATAAAAATAAGACGAAAAAAGAGGATTTAAATATAGATGAAAGAAAAAATTAAAAGTTATATTTTTATTGTTATAATATCAATTATAGTATCTATTCCACTATATAAAACAGACTTTAACATTTTGGCTGATGATGGAATACAGCATGTGTGTAGACTTATGGGGACATACCAATCAATTACTGAAGGACAAACATTTCCTTTAATTATGTCTAATTTTTGTAATGATTTTGGATACTCTTGGAACATATTCTATAGCCCTATTACAGCATATATACCGCTTCTATTTAGATTAATTACAGATTCATACATAAACTGTTTAAAAGCATTTGTTTTATTAATTACTATCTTAACTGGAATTTCAATGTATGAGTGTGTTTATAAAATAACAAAGAACAGGTTAATTGGATTATTGGCATCTACAATATACATATTTGCACCATATAGGCTAACAGATATATACAAAAGAGTTGCAATAGCAGAAACTGCGTCATTTATTTTTTTACCAATGATATTTCAAGGTGCTTATACTATCTTTGACGATGAAGAAACAGGAAAGAAAAAATCAGGTTTGCTTTTAATATTTGGAGCAACAGGATTAATATTAACACACACGGTTATTGCAATGTATACAGCTATTTTTGGATTTCTGTATGTAATTATAAACATAAAAAAATTAAAAGATATGAATATAATAAAAAAATTATTAATTGTTTTAATTTTTACTATTAGTATAACTGGTTTTTTCTGGGCACCAATGCTTGAACATAAATTAAATACAGAATATGAAGTATTTAAAGAAGGACGAATGGAAAGATCTATATATTACGAATTGGACTTATTAGATCTTGTTTATACAGAACATGGAACAAGAACGTATCAAATAGGGCTTGTTACAATAATAGGAATTGTTCTTACTCTTTTAGCATTTAAAAAGATAGATAAAAGATATAAAAAAATATATATATTTTCACTAGTTGCTGGTATATTTAGTATTATCATGGCAATGAAATGGTTTCCATTTGAAAGGTTACCAAGTATTTTAAAATTATTGCAATTCCCATACAGAATGTTAGAATTTTCATCATTTTTCTTAGCTATAGTGGCAAGTATAAATTATGGAATATTAATTAAAAATTTTAGAGCAAGAGATGTTTTTGTGTTAAGCTGTATAATAATACTTTTGGTGATTCCATTAAAGAACAATATAGAATATAAAGAGGTAAAAGAAGATAAATTATGGCCAGCTGTTCCAGTTTTACAATATACAGGAAGAGTACATGCTGGATGTGCGACTTTTGAATATTTACCAAGTAAGGCATTTGAAAATTTAAATTATGTTAAAACTAGAGAGGATAGAGTATATGTATTACAGGGAGAGTCAAGCGTATATAATGAGCAAAAAAATGGATGCAATATGTCCTTTGATATTTCAAATGTAAAAGAAGGAACGATCTTAGAACTTCCATATATATATTATCTTGGATATTCAGTAACACTAAAAGAAAATGATAAAACAAGTATAAAATTAAAGATAGAAGAATCAAAAAATGGATTTATACAAATACAAATAAATAAAGATATAACAGATGGAGAAATAGAAGTAAAATATGAAGGTTCATTAACAATGAAAATATCAATGTGCGTTTCAATTTTATCATTCACATTGCTTATGATTTACTATCTAAAAACTTTAGAGAAAAATGAAAACGCAAAAAAAATAGAAGTTGTAACAGAATAAAGAAACAGAAAATAGCAAGAATTCCTTGCTATTTTTTTTTATGTATAGTAAAATATTAGTTGAATAAAAAGAGGTGAAGTATATGAACAAACCAACAGTAGCAATAGTTGGAAGACCAAATGTAGGTAAATCTACATTTTTTAATTATATTGTAGGAAAAAGAATATCAATAGTAGAAGATACACCAGGGGTTACAAGAGATAGAGTTTATGCAGATGCTAACTGGAGAGGTAGAAATTTTACATTAATTGACACAGGCGGAATTGAACCTGAATCTGACGATGTTATACTATCCCAAATGAGAGAACAAGCTAACTTAGCAATCTCAATGGCAGATGTAATAATATTTGTTACAGACGTAAAACAAGGAATAACAGCAGCTGACAATGATATTGCATTAATGCTTAGAAAGTCAAAAAAGCCAATTGTTTTAGTATGTAATAAAGCAGACAACTATGGAAAAGTACCAGATGAATTATATGAATTTTATAACCTAGGATTAGGAGAACCTCATAGAGTTTCTTCTGTTAATGCAATAGGAATAGGTGATGTGTTAGATGCAATTTATGATGAATTGCCACCAAAAAGTGAAGACGAAGAAGAAGACGATGTTATCAAGGTAGCAATTATAGGAAAACCAAATGTTGGAAAATCATCACTTGTTAACAAAATTTTAGGAGAAAAAAGAGTTATCGTAAGTGATATCGCAGGTACAACAAGGGATGCAATTGATTCTGAGTTTGAAAATGAATTTGGAAAATATGTATTCATAGATACAGCTGGAATTAGAAAAAAGAATAAAGTATCAGAAAAATTAGAAAAATATAGTGTTATGAGAAGCCTACTTGCAGTTGAAAGAGCCGATGTATGTCTTTTGATGATAGATGCAAATGAAGGTGTAACAGAACAAGATACAAAAATAGCAGGTGAAGCACACGAAGCTGGAAAAGGAATTATAATAGTAGTAAATAAATGGGATGAATATGAGAAAGATAATGGAACTGTAGAAAAATACAAAAAGCAAGTATATGACAAGTTGTCATACTTATCATATGCACCAATATTATTTATATCAGCAAAAACAGGTCAAAGAGTAAACAAACTATTTGAGTTGATTAATAGCGTGGCAAGTCAAAATGCTATGAGGGTATCTACATCTGTATTAAATCAAGTATTAAATGAAGCAATTGCGATTGTACAACCTCCAACAGATAAAGGAAGAAGACTAAGAGTATTTTACATGACACAGGCAAGTACAAAACCACCAACATTTGTTGTGTTTGTTAATGATAAAGATTTATTTCATTTTTCATATGAAAGATATTTAATAAATCAAATAAGAAAAGAATTCGACCTAACTGGAACACCAGTTAGAATGATTGTACGAGAGAAAAGTGAAAAAGAGGGGGAGTAGAGTATGATACCATATATTATAATTGCAGTTATTGCATATTTAATAGGTAGTATTAATTTTTCGGTTATTATAAGTAAAAAAGTAGCTGGATTTGATGTAAGAGAAAAAGGAAGCGGAAATGCAGGAAGCACAAATGTACTTAGAACAGTAGGAAAAAAAGCTGCAATAGTTACATTAATTTGTGATATTTTAAAAGGAGTAGTTTCTATATTACTTGCAAAACTTATGGGAAATATATGGGGAGAATTAGACAAAGAATTATTAGTACAGTTAGCTGGAATATTTGTTATATTAGGACATACATTTCCAATCTTCTTTAAATTTAAGGGAGGCAAAGGAGTTGCTACATCTTTAGGTGTTATTCTTACAACAAACTGGCAAATAGGTTTAATATGCTTAGTATTTGCTTTAGTGTTAATGGCACTAACACAAATGGTATCTGTAGGGTCAGTAGCAGCTGCAATATTATATCCAGTATTAACTATTTTTATGGCTGGAAGTTACACTATCTCAGCTATAGTAGTTGCAGTTTTGGTAGTTTTTAATCATAGAGAAAATGTGAAGAGAATATTAAGCGGAACAGAAAATAAAATAAGCTTTAAAAAGAATTAAAACAAGGAGAGTAATATGAAGAAAATATGTATTATAGGAAGTGGCAGTTGGGGAGTAGCACTTGCAATTCATACAGCTAAAATGGGAAATCAAGTTAAAATCTGGTCATTTTTAGAAGAGGAAGCAGATTTAATTAATAATGAGAGAAAATGCAAATTTCTACCAGGCATAACGATTCCAGAAAATATAACTTGTACAACTAATATAGAAGATGCAGTAAAAGGAAGCGATATAATCCTACATGTTACACCTTCAAAGTTTACAAGAGAAACAATAAAAAAGTACAAACAATATGTAGAGGATCAACCTGTTATCATTTGTTCTAAAGGATTTGAGAAAGATACTTTATATACGTTAAGCGAAGTAGCCTCTGAGGAAATGCCAAATGTAAAAATAGGAGTATTCACAGGTCCAAGTCATGCTGAAGAAGTATCTTTGGAAATACCAACAGCAATAGTAATTGCTTCTAAAAATATGGACATATTATATAATATACAAGATACATTCATGAATGAAAACATGAGAATATATACTACTTCAGACGTAATAGGAGCAGAATTAGGTGGAGCATTAAAAAACATTATTGCTTTTTGTGCTGGAATAACATCCGAATTAAATTTAGGAGATAACACAACAGCTGCCTTAATTACGAGAGGCCTAACAGAAATTTCAAGATTAGGTGTGGCAATGGGCGGAAACCATAATACATTTTATGGTTTGTCTGGATTAGGAGATTTAATAGTTACATGTTTAAGTGAACACAGTAGAAATAGACAAGCTGGAAAATGCATTGGAAGAGGTTTATCTGTAGAAGAAACTCAAAAAGAAGTTGGTATGACAATAGAAAGTATTGATAACATAGAAGTTGCATATGAGTTGTCAAAAAAATACAATATTGAAATGCCAATTGTAAGTACAGTATATAATGTATTATATAATGGATTAAAACCATCAGAAGCAGTAAGGATGCTTATGACGCGTGAAAAAAAATGTGAATAAAATAGCAGATAGATAATAATAAAGGAAAATCTACCATGGATATCTTTCATAAATGTAACGAATTAGTTTATCAGCATTTTGATCTGTTACATTAATGAAAACATCTTTATCTAGGCTAATCCACATGTTAATTTTATATTGATCATTATTTTCAATAAAAGTACCAATCATATCTACAATTTCAAGTGGATTTTGGTACTTTTTTTGCCACTCTAATAAATTATTTTTTTCTATAATTTGGTTATCTTTTTTAGAAAAGAAACTTTTTAAAAATCTATTAATTTCATTTTCTGTATTACTATATAACATTATGATTGATTCCATCAAAATCCTCCAAAAAATTTATTTATATATAGTATTTTTCAAATATAAATAATAATACCAGAGAATAAAAGGCAATTTTTTTGGTAATAATATGAACAATAAAAAAGATGAATTTGCTAAAAAAAGTAAATTTTAACAAATGGAGGTTTTTTCCAATATATGAAAAAATATATTATAACAATTGCAGTGATTTTAGGTGTTATGCTTATTATGTTTGGAAGCTATTATATATATAGTAATACAAGCTCTCAAGAAGATGTAGCTACTTTAAAATCAAAAGCCGATGAAGAAATAAAATATTTAGATTCTGTTATTGTTTCAATAATGAATAAATTTAATAATATTACTTATGCAAATTACAAAATAGTTGAAGAGAAAGCAACTTCGCAAAATCAAAATCAAAAAAATAGCTCAGTAAAAAGTATAGAAAGCCAAGAAGGGCAATCTGGAGGAAATAACAAAGATAATTCACAAGAAAATTCAATAGAAAATACTATTACTAATATTAACATGGATTATAGTAGTATACTGGTAAATTCAGACAATAAAAAAATTGAATGGAACTATATAAAAAAAGAAATTGAGAAGATGTATAGCACGTGGACAACAGTATTAATAGATTTAAATGCTTTAAATGTTAATAATACAAATTTATTAAAATATAATTCAACATTAGATGATATAACACAAGCCTTAGAAAATGAAGATAAGAAAACGTCTATGATAAAACTAGCAGATTTGTATAGCTTATTAGTTTCATATATAAAGGAATATTCAAGTAATAACAAGCTTATTCAGATTCTTGATACTAAATCAAATATTCTATATGCATATTCTTTTGCAGAATATGATGATAAATGGTCAGAAATGAAAAACTACACAGACAAGGCTCAGAACGTATATAATAATATTATAAACAACGAATTAAAAAATAATGATTCTACAAACAATATAAATAAGGCGTATGTACTGTTAAATGAAATTAGCAAAAGTACAAGCAAAAAAAGCAAAAATATTTTTTATATTAATTATAAAAATTTAATGAAGGAACTTGAGATTATTCAGCTATAGCGTATTCTAGATGTGGAATAATGATTTGACTAAATTAATCTTTTGTAGTAAAATAGTAAAAGAGTAAATTGAATAGTCGCGTATAGCAGTACTGAAAAGTAGCGTACGAGGAAAGTCCGGGCTCCAAAGAGCAATGATGCTGGATAACGTCCAGTGAGGGAAACCTTAAGGAAAGTGCAACAGAAAATAACCGCCTATTTATAGGCAAGGGTGAAAAGGTAGGGTAAGAGCTTACCGCTGATATGGTGACATATTGGGTCAATGTAAACCCCATCAGGAGCAACACCGAGACAAGAAGGCTAAGACTGCTCGTCATCTTCTTAATTTGGTGGCATGAGATATATAGCAATATATATACTAGATAAATGACTATTCTAGACAGAACCCGGCTTACAGATTTACTTATTTATATATGAAAACAGATAGGTATTTACTATCTGTTTTCATTTTTTATATAAGCTTTTTTATATCCTCTGGTAATGGAGCAATATAAGTAACTGGAATATTTAAAATAGGATGAATAAAACTTGTTTTATAAGAATGTAAAGCTTGTCTGTTTATTAGTTCTGAAGAATTACCATACAAAGTATCACCTAAAAGTGGGTGGTTAATGTACATCATATGAACTCTAATTTGATGAGTCCTACCAGTTTCTAATTTGCACTTTACAACAGAATATATATTAGAACCGATATTTTTTTCATCTAAAACTTTATAACTTGTTATTGCTATATCGCCATTAGGATCGATACATCTTTCAATAATGCTATTTTCTTTTCTTGCAATAGGAGCATTTATTAAGCCTTCTTTTTCTTTAAAAGCACCTTCACAGATTGCAAGGTATTCTTTAGAAAATATATTAGCCTTCATTTGTTTTATGAGACATTCTTGAATGTATTCACTCTTGGCGAAAATGACTATTCCAGATGTATCTTTATCTAATCTATTAACCGGTCGTATTTTTCTATTAAGTCCAATAGAATCAAAGTAATATTTTACTCCATTAGAAATGCTATCTTCAAAATGATCCATAGATGGATGGATTGGAAAGCCGGAAGGCTTATTTATAACTAAATAAGCCTTATCTTCGTAAATTATATCTAGATTCATTTTAGTAGCCATTATGTTAGAATTATCTTCTTCAAAATCAAGGATTACTTCTATTATATCATTTGGCTGTACTGCAGAATTAACGGATACAACTTTTGAATTTAGTAAAATCTTTTTTTGTTTTTTTAATTTTAATAAAAGTCTATCCGAAATTTGAAATTTTATTTTTAATACTTCTTTTACATTAAAAAAAACATCATTTTGATCAATCATGTATGATAATTTCATATTTATACAAATTTCCTTCTAATTTATTTATTATATATAAATTATTTTATCATAAGAAATCACATTTATCTACATAAATTAATAATATAGCAGCTTGGGCTTTGGTAACAATATCAAATAATCTAGTTCCTAGAACAAATATGAATAATAGCTACTATGAACAATATCAATATTTTAATTAAAGCTTGTAAATATATAAATTAATGAATAATAAATTTTATGAAACATCTTGTACTTTTGCTAAAATACTTATATAATATATACGTTATACGTTATATTATTAGATTTTAAGGAGGTTCAAGATGTCTTTTATTGATGATATAAAAAATAGAGCAAAGAAAAGTATAAAGACAATTATTTTAACAGAAAGTGAAGATGTAAGAGTATTAGAAGCAGCATCAAAGGTAACAAAGGAAGGATTCGCAAAAGTAATTCTTATTGGCAATCAAGATGAAACAAACAAACTAGCAAGTGATAATAACATAGATATTGCTGGAATCCAAATTATTGATCCTGTAACTTCTAATAAATACGATGAGTATGTAGAGCGTTTTTATGAACTTAGAAAAGCAAAAGGAATTACTATAGAAGATGCTAAGAAAATAATTAAAGACAATATGTACTTTGGAACGATGATGGTAAAATCCGGAGATGCAGATGGACTAGTATCAGGTGCTTGTCATTCAACAGCAAACACATTAAGACCAGCGCTTCAAATTCTAAAAACTGCACCTGGAACCAAATTGGTATCAGCATTTTTCTTAATGAATGTACCTGATTGTAAATATGGAGAAGATGGAATTTTTGTATTTGGTGATTGTGGATTAGTAGAAAATCCAAACTCAGATGAACTATCAGAAATTGCCATTTCTTCAAGCAAAAGCTTCAAACAATTAACCAATAAAGAACCAAAAGTTGCTATGCTTTCATATTCTACATATGGAAGTGCACACTCAGAATTAACAGAAAAAGTAGTTGAAGCAACAAAACTATTAAAAGAAAAAATGCCAAATTTAATTTGTGACGGAGAATTACAACTAGATGCAGCAATTATACCAGAGATATCAGCTAGTAAAGCAAAAGGAAGTCCAATAGATGGAAAAGCTAATACATTAATATTCCCAAGTTTGGATGCTGGAAATATAGGGTATAAATTAGTTCAAAGATTAGCTAAAGCAGAAGCATATGGACCTTTATGTCAAGGAATAGCAAGACCGGTAAATGATTTGTCAAGAGGATGTAGTAGTGAAGATATTGTTGGAGTTGTTGCAATAACTGCTGTACAAGCAGCTGATCAAGACTAAACTTATTAAATAAGTATATATAAAATAGGAGGATTTTTATGAAAATTTTAGTAGTAAACTGTGGAAGCTCATCATTAAAGTATCAATTAATTGATATGGAAACAGAAAATGTTATGGCAAAAGGAAACTTTGAAAGAATTGGACAAGAAGGTTCTTTCTTAACTCACAAAGTTGGAGATCAAAAACATGTAATTGAAAAAAATGTTAAAAATCATGAAGAAGCAATAGGAATTGTATTAAATCAATTACTAGATAGTGAATATGGAGTAATATCTTCATTAAATGAAATTGATGCAGTAGGACATAGAATTGTACATGGTGGAGAAAAATTTACAGAATCAGTTATAGTAGACGATTCAGTTATAAAAGGTATAGAAGAAGCAATCACATTTGCTCCGCTTCATAATCCAGCTCACCTTCAAGGTATTTATGCTTGTCAAAAAGAATTACCAAATACGCCAAATGTCGTTGTATTTGATACAGCTTTCCATCAAACATTACCTAAAAAAGCATATATGTATGCTATACCATATGAATATTATGATAAATATAAAATTCGTAAATATGGAGCTCATGGTACATCTCATAGATTTATATCAAAAAGAGTTGCAGAAGTTATGAATAAACCAATTGAAGATCTTAAAATAATCACATGCCATTTAGGACAGGGAGCAAGTTTATGTGCTGTAGATGGTGGAAAGTCAATAGATACTTCAATGGGATTAACTCCACTTGCAGGTGTTCCAATGGGATCAAGATCAGGAGATATCGATCCATCAATTGTTACATATTTGATGAGAAAAGAAAATCTATCATGTGACGAAATGGATACATTATTAAATAAAAAATCTGGAAAATTAGGATTATCTGGAATTAGCTGTGACGATAGAGATATAGAAGCAGAAATAGAAAAAGGAAATGAAAGAGCAAAACTTTCAATAGATAATTTCGTATATCAAGTTGCAGGATATATTGGAAGATTTGCAGTTCAAATGAAAGGTGTTGATGCTATAGCATTTGCTGGAGGAGTTGGAGAAAACGGTATAAGTGCAAGAAAAGACATCTGCGATTACTTAGAATTTTTAGGAGTTAAAATAGACGAAGAAAAGAATAACTGTAGAGGTAAAGAAGTAGAAATTTCTACACCAGATTCAAAAATAAAAGTATTTGTAATTCCTACAAACGAAGAGTTAATGATAGCAAGAGACACAATGGATATTGTTAAAAAAAATAAATAAGATTAGAAGGTCATAGATAAAATTAATCTATGACTTTTTTATATAAAAAATATATTAATAAATTTTAAAAATAGACAAAAAACAATTTCAAAATTTACATAATTTCATATTATATATAGAGTATATAAAGAGAGAAGGTGAAATTTTGAAATTAAAAGGTAAAAAGGTAGGTTTTGTATTAACAGGATCTTTTTGTACATTTAAAAATACTATCTTGCAAATTGAAAATATAGTAAAAGAAGAAGCAGAAGTTATACCAATAATGTCATACAATGCATATAACTTAGATACCAAGTTTGGAAAAGCTTCTGATTTTATAGATCAAATAGAAAAAATTACTAACAATAAAATTATTCATACAATACAAGGAGCTGAACCAATAGGACCCAAACATATGTCTGATATTATGATAGTTGCTCCTGCAACTCGGAAATACTATAGCAAAAATAGCAGGCGGGATAATAGATACCCCAGCTTCAATGGCTACGAAATCACATTTGCGTAACCGGAAATCCTCTTGTAATTGCAATCTCAACTAACGATGGTTTATCTGGAGCAGCCGAGAATATAGGAAAACTGTTAAATAGAAAACATTTTTATTTTGTCCCATATAGGCAAGATAATCCAATAACTAAGCCACGATCGTTGGTTTTTGATCCAAAATACATTATTCCAACATTAGAATATGCACTAGAGGCTGAGCAAATACAACCAATGTTATTATAATAAATATATAAAAAAATAAGAAACAAAAGTATTATAAAATCTCTTGTTTCTTATTATTATATATTTAAATAATATATTTATAGATATCCTCTATAGCAGTTTTTCCTTAAAACCTTCATTTTGTACTAATCCTAAGAGAAACCAAAATATAGGTGCAACACCAATTGTGCTAATATTAAAAAATGCTTGGAATAAATAAGAAATGATAGGAATCATTAATATAAAGGTAGAATCATTACTCAATAAATTCTTTTCTTTTATGCATATTAATATTATAAATACTAGGTAAGCAATCAAAGCAGGAATGCCGATTGTTGCTGCAATTTGTAAATATTCGTTATGAGCTTTGTCTACATGGCATCCATGATTTAGCATAAAGTTTATAGCATTATGTGTATCCATATATAAAATAGCATCAGCTAATGTATCTGGCCCAGTACCTATTAAAGGAGATTGTACAATTACATTTAATACCATCGACCATATTTCAATTCGACTACTTCCAAAACTTTTACTTACCTTTTTATTTTCTATAGCTGTTTGAAGTTCAGTTTGCATTAAATCAATTCTATCATTTAAAGTATCTAAGTTTGTATATTTAGGAATCAAATTAAATAAAAATTGAGGTGGGCGTAGTACAAAAATGAAAATTACTAAAAATCCAATAATAATATGAAAGGTTCTTTTTATAATATCTTTGCTGCTATGTTTAATAACATATATTAATCCAAAAACAGATGCAAAAGCAATTCCAACCCACGCACCTCTAGTCATACTAACAATTATAGCAAAGAAAGACAATAAGCTAACAAATAAATAGGATTTTTGCTTTTTGGTAATATATAATGCCATAAATGTAGGAACGACTATAGCTAAGTAACTTGCAAAAAAATTTCTATTTCCAAAAGTAGAAGATGCAAAACTAGCATCAAAAGGAATATTAAATATATAATACAAAGGAAAAATATTATAATATTGTAAAATTCCAATAATAGAGCATAGACATATAGTAGTAATTGAAAAATACTTTGTTAACTTGCTATATTCAAAATAATATTTTGCACAGTAATATGTTAAAAAATATACTGTAAAAGTTAAAACACCTTCGTATCTATTATTAGCACCTATAATAGAAGTGATAGTGTTTATTGAAAATATGGTACTTAGTATAATCAAAACATAAAATACCAACAATGCTTTATCTACTTTATCAAGTTGTATATTCTTTTTTAAAAGAAGACATATAAGCAAGATAACTCCACATATAAGTAATACTGAAATTTTTAGTATATTATATGGAGCTATATTTAAACCTTTAGGAATTATTAAGATTGGTACTAAAAAAATTATTATGTTTAAAGTTATATTCATTATTTTATTTATCATATGATTTTCTCCTGATTATTATAAATTAGCTAAAGGGTTAGACTCAACAGCGTTTCTAACTTGTTCATTATTAACGTGAGTATATATTTCAGTAGTTGAAATACTCTCATGACCCAATAATTCTTGAAGAGCCCTTATATCTACTTTACCATATTGGTACATTAAAGTAGCAGCTGTGTGTCTTAATTTATGAGTAGAATATTTTGATGTATCAAGACCTGCTTTTAGAAGCTCACGGTTAACTATATATTGTACAGTCCTTCTACTAATACGCTCAAGTCTCCTGCTTAAGAATAGGGCATCTTGAGATTTTTTTTCATCATTTTTAACATTAACAGTTGGGCGTACTTTAAGATATTCTTGGATTGCATTTACGCATGCCTTATTTAAGTATATAGTACGCTCTTTATTACCTTTACCTATAACATTCAATTTATATTCACTAAAATCTATATCCCTAATATTTATACCAACAAGTTCAGAAAGACGAAGCCCACAATTTAAAAATATAGTTATTATTGCATAGTCACGTTCTTTATTTTCATCGTTCTCATCCATTGCAACAGATAAGAGTTTTTTACTATCTTCAAGAGATAAGTATTTTGGCATACGCTTTTCCTTTTTAGGGGTTTCAATATTTTGTGCTGGATTAATCTCAAGAATATTTGTTTTTTGAGTAAGATATGCAAAGAAAATACGTATAGTAGACAGTTTTCTAGCACGTGTTGCAGGGTTTGATCCTCTATTTAATGCTAGATAAGAAGCAAATGACATTATATCTTCCTGTTTAATTTTCTTCAAATCATCAAGAGTAAAGTTCTTTATATATATTTTTTCAAAATCAGTTTCATTAGTCATATTAAAATGAATCATCATATATTTAATAAACATATTAATATCGTAATTATACTCTTTAACAGAGTTTGGAGATTTATTTAAAATAGTAATAGAATAGTCTAAAAAAGAATTTACAAATTCAGGGTTTTGTTCAACATTTATATTTATCATAAGTTTTCACCTCAACGTTTTTTCGTTTAGATTATATCATAACAAAAATATAACTGCAATTGGTTTTAAGCTAATAAAATACATATTAAATTTCTAGAAAAATCACATAAAAGAATTATAGGAAATGCTATGACAGTAGAGAAATTAACCTATATAGAGCTTGACTTTTTTAGACATTTAGTATAAAATAGATAAATTGGTTATAACAAAAATAATAAATAAGAGGTATAAAATGGAACAAGAAGAGAACATATTAGGAAAAGAAAAAATAGGAAAATTAATTAGAAAATTTTCAATACCTTGCATAATTTCAATGTTGGTTAACTCATTATACAATATAGTTGACCAGATATTTATAGGACAGGGAGTTGGATATTTAGGAAATGGAGCAACAAATGTAGTATTTCCATTAGTTATGATAGGATTAGCATTTTCGCTCATGTTTCGGAGATGGAGCTTCTGCATATTTAAGCTTGAAACTTGGTGAGAAAAAGAAAAAAGAAGCGGAAGTTGGAATAGGAAATGGAATACTAATTTCAACAATAGTTTCAATACTATTTTGTGTTATAACATTGGTTTTCTTACCATATTTTTTAAAAATATTTGGTTGTACAGAGAATCTAAAAGATTATGCCATGGCATATGGAACAATAATAGCAATAGGTTTTCCATTTTCAATGATTGGAACTACTTTAAATTCAATAATAAGAGCAGATGGTAATCCAAAATATTCTATGATAACAATGGTATCAGGAGCTATATTAAACACAATATTAGACCCAATATTTATCTTTGTGCTTCATAAAGGAGTAGAAGGGGCTGCAGTTGCAACAGTAATAAGTCAAATACTAACATTTATTTTAAATGCACTTTATATAAGAAAATTTAAGACTATAAAATTATCAAAAGAATGTTTTAAACTAAAAGCAAGTATATGTAAAAAGATCATGGCACTTGGTATAAGTAGTTTTATTACTCAAATGAGCTTTGTGTGCGTTATGACTGTAGAAAATAACTTATTAGGAAAATATGGTGCAGAAAGCGAATATGGAGCAGAGATTCCTATAACAGTATTAGGAATAGTAATGAAAATAAATCAAATATTAAACAGTATAATAGTTGGAATTGCAGTTGGCAGTCAGCCAATATTAGGATATAACTGTGGAGCTAAAAAATTTGATAGAGTTAAAAAGACACTAAAAATTGTATTAGGAGCTAGTATTGTTATAAGTACTATAGCATTCATACTATTCCAAACTATACCAGACAAATTAATATTAATATTTGGTAGTGGAGATAAAAACTATATAGATTTTGCTTGTTTGGCATTTAGAACATACTTACTATTATGTATATGCAATGGAGTACAAATTCCGTCAGGAATATTCTTCCAAGCCATTGGAAAAAGCACCAAGAGTGCAGTATTATCTATTTCAAGACAAATTGCAATATTAATACCAGCCATGATGATACTTAGCCATTTTTATGGAATACTAGGAGTATTAATTGCCGGACCTGTTGCAGATGGATTAGCATTTATCTTAGCAGTAGTTCTATTAGTAAGAGAATCTAAGAATTTAAAAAATGAAAATTTAGAAAATAAAGAGCGTGTAAAAAATCAATTAGTAGGTAAAAAAGAAACAGGAAGACATGTGATAATAACTATATCAAGAGAATATGGTTCTGGAGGACGATATATTGGAAAACTAGTATCAGAAAAACTTGGAATTAAATTATATGATAAAGAATTTGTTGAAGAAATAGCAAAGAGTACAGGATTATCTGCAGAATATATTAAAGATAATGAGCAAAAAAGAACAGTATTAGATAATCTTAATAACGGATACTATGCTGGATTAACAAATGCTGACGAATTATTCATAAAAGAATCTGAATTAATAAAAGAAGTTGCCGAAAAAGAATCATGTATCATAGTTGGAAGATGTGCAGACTTTATATTAAAAGATAAAGAAAATGTAATAAGAATATTTATAAATAACAGCATGGAGAATAAAATTAAAAGAGCAACTAAGTTTTATGGAATGAGTGAGGAACATGCAACAAAGGAAATATCAAGAATAAACAAACTAAGAGCAAATCATTATAAATACTATACAGAAAACAACTGGAAAGATCCTTCTAATTATGATATATGTATTAATAGCGATTCAATTGGAATAGATAATGCAGTTGAGTTGATATGCGATATTGTAAATAAAACAAGTTTAGAATTAAAAGTAGCAGAGTAGATCTGCTATTTTTTATATATAGAAAGATTGACAAAAATAGTGCAATTATTATATAATACGAACAAAGGTTTATAAAAGGAGAAAACAAATTTTATGTATTATAGAAAAGTTTACCATTCACCATTAGGAATAATTTATATGCAAAGTGACGGAGAGTATCTAACGGGTTTGTGGTTTGATGGATCCAGAGATTCAAATAAACATATGTATGATTTTGAAGAAAAGGAATTGCCAATATTTAAAGAGACGTCTAACTGGTTAGATATTTATTTTTCTGGAAAGAACCCGGATTTTATACCAAAATATAAGATAGAGAATAATACTAAATTCAGAAACCAGGTTATAGACATAATGAATAAAATTCAATACGGAGAAGTTATTACATACAATGATATTGCAAAGAAAATTGCAATATCAAATGGAATAGAAAAAATGTCAGCACAAGCAGTTGGAGGAGCTGTAGGGTGGAATCCAATTTGCATAATTATTCCATGCCATAGAGTGGTTGGAACAAACGGAAGCTTAACAGGATATGGTGGAGGAATAAAAAACAAGATAGAACTTCTAAAACTAGAAGGCAATAATATGGATAAATTTATCATACCTAAAAGGGGAACGGCATTATGAAAAGATGTAACTGGTGCAATTTAAACAATAAAAAGTATATAGAGTATCATGATCATGAATGGGGAATACCAAATTATGATGATAGATATTTATTAGAGATGCTAATTCTAGAATCATTTCAAGCCGGGTTATCATGGGAATGTGTTTTGAATAAAAGAGAGAGTTTTAGAGAAGCCTACGATAATTTTGATTTAGATAAAATATGTTTATATGATGAAAATAAAATATGTGAATTGTATAATAACAAAAACATTATTAGAAATAAGCTAAAAATAAAAGCTAGTATAAATAATGCAAAGATATTTAAAGAAATAAAGAATGAATATGGAACATTTTATAATTATTTAAAAATGTTTACAAAAGAAAAGATAATATATGAGATAGAAGCAACTACTTCCAAACTTTCAGACGATATCTCAAAAGACCTAATAAAAAGAGGAATGAAATTTGTGGGTTCAACAATTATTTATTCCTACTTACAAGCTATAGGAGTAATCTATTCACATCAAAAAGAATGTTTTTTGTACAAAGATAAATAATATTTAATGTCTATTTAATATATTGCGAGAAATTAGAAAAGAAAATGTAGAGGCAAAGGTAATTATTTTAACAGCGAAATCTATGCTAGAAGATAAATTAACAGGTTTTTACAATGGTGCCAATGATTATTTAACAAAACCTTTTCATATAGACGAATTGGTTGCAAGAGTTAATGCTCAGTTAAGAAATAATAATCAAATTGTTAAGGATTATGTTGAAGCGGGAGATCTAAGATTAAATATAAAAACAACTATACTTTCTTGCACAACCACAAATGAAGAAATAGAAGTGGTTTGCAAAGAATTTCTATTATTAGAATAATTAAAGAAAAAAATTTTAGTGTTATCTTTCTTTTATTAACTATTTTTCTCATAAGTATTCTTTTCATTTTTAACTATCAGTCCTACAACCAAGAAAAAAAGGAATAGAAGACAACCTAATGAGGATGGAAAATGAGAAAGATAAAAATGGACAGGGAAACCCAGGAGAAATAGAAAAAGATGTAAGTAGTACAATAAAGAAAGAACCACCAGTATTTATGGATACAATTGCATATACAGCAATTTATAATGACGATTATGATGTAATAGATATTATAAATCATACACAAAATGATATTTCAGATGAAAAAATAAAAGAAATTGCAGAAAATATATTAAAACAAGAGAATAATAAAACTATGAAAATCGGCAACTTATATTTTGATAGATATTCGTATTCGTATAAAGGTCACAACTCTTTAACTATAATAGATAATATAACTGCACAGACCAAGGTAGTATCTCTACTAAAAACATCTATTATAATATTTACATTATTAGAAATGATAATAATTGTTGTTGCGTTAAGAATAACAGATTGGATAATTAAGCCTGTAGTTGAGTCATTTAACAAACAAAAACAATTTATTGTAGATGCATCACATCATTAGAAGATAGCAACTCAAGTTATAGTAATATTAATTTTAACGGATACAAATTATATGTTAATGGAACAGCTATAAACTAAAAAATAATAGTTAAATAATAAATAGTAAATAATAAAATAAGTAGTAAGAAATAGATGGCTTAGTAAGGTATATTAAGCCATCTATTTTTATGCTATTATGAAAATATTTACAATATTACACAAATATAGTTGACAAAACAAATAAAAGAGAGTATACTAATATACTGAAACGGTATACAAGTGTATTAAGGGGGAAGATAAAATGAAAGATGATCAAATAATAACTGCAGCAAAAAAATTATTTACTAAATATGGTTTTAAAAAAGTATCTATGGATGAAATTGCAAGTGAAGCCGGAGTTACTAAAAAGACAGTATATACATACTTTTCAAGCAAAGAAGAATTACTAAAATACTGTATTAAAGAAGAGTTAAACAACATGAAAAAAATAATAGAAGACGTAGAAAGCAAAAATCTAAGTTTTATAGATACAGTTCATAAAGTAATATGTAACCTACTAATATATAAAAAGAATTGTGAGTTCTTAAAAATGTTATTTAGAGAATCTGAAATATTAAGAAATGATAATCTAAAAGGAAATTTAGCAATAATTGATAAAGAAATTCAAAACTATATAAAAAAACAATTAGAACTAGCAATTCAAAAAGGTGAAGTAAAAGTAGAAAACGTAGATATTATGACTTTCTTAATATACAAAATGTATATTGCACTAATGATAGATTGGAGTGAGGATTACAAACAGCTAGATGAAAAGGAAATAGCTGATAATATCCTAAACATTTTATTAAATGGATTAAAAGGAAAGGAAGATGAAAAAAATGCAAAAAATTCAAAATAACAAAATTTTTAAAATAATTATTTTTGCAGTTGTATTATGTATTCCATTGATTTATAGTTTCTTTTATTTAAAATCATATTGGGATCCATATGGAAACGTAAAAGACATGAAAATAGCCATAGTAAATTTAGATAAAGGAGTAAATGGTACAAATCAAGGTAATGAACTTATAACAGAATTAAAAGACAAGGACGTTATAGACATTAGTGAACTAAGTCAAGAAGAAGCTGAAAAAGGACTTCAAAACAATGAATATTATGCTGTAATAACAATACCTACTAACTTTACTGAATGTTTAGAAAGCGCAAAAGAAGAAGATAAAAAAGTTGCAACAATAACATATTCACCAAATCAACAAAGCAACTATTTAGCTTCACAAATAATTAATAAAGTAGTAACAGCAACAGAGATGAAATTACAAAGCAAAGTTGGAAAAGAAGTTGTTTCTACTTTAAGTGATTCATTAGCGGATGTGCCAGATAGCTTGCAAAAAATATCAGATGGAGCAGATGAAATATATAATGGAACATCAAGCTTAAAAAATGGTTTAGGAAGTTTAAAAGACGGAATTGGAGAATTAGATACAAAATACGCAGAATTTAACAATGGAGTAGAAAGTGCATATAATGGAAGCAAAGAGCTAAATAAAGGTTTAGAACAAGTAAATAGTGGAATAAATAGCTTAAATACAGGAGCTTCTACATTAGATGAAACTATTGGACAAATAAGCCAAGGTGTACAATCAATATCTGAAAACTCTGGAGAAAAAATCAATAAATTAACAGGTGCAATAAAAAAATTAGATGTTGGATCTAAAACTCTAGAACAAGAAGTAAATGATTATACAACAGATTCAAATAAGTTAAATACAGATATTAAAGCGTATGTTTCAGATGTTCAATCAATAGATGATGAACAAAATGCAATATTAAAATCTATCATAGAATATAATGATACTTTAAATGGCAGTGATACAAAAGTTAAAGAATTAGCAGACAAAGCAAAAACAGTTTTAGACAAACAAACTCAAAAAGATATAGTAACTACTGGTACAGAGATTTCCAATAATTCAGTAGTTTTAACAAAAAAGAGCCAAAAATTAAAAGTAGTAGCAAGCACTCTTAGTGCAGGAGTAGAACAGTTAGAAACTGAAAGTGCAGAGATATCTGGATTAACAGAGAACATAGAAAAACTACAAGGAGTATTAACATCAGTAAAAAGTGGAACAGAAAAATTAAAAACAGGTGTTAGCAACTTAAAAAATGGTGAAGCAAAAATACAGGTTGGTTCTAAATCTTTAGAAAACGGCTTACAAACATTAAATGAAAGTTCAGCAAGTGTACAAACAGCATTAGATAAATTAAATGAAGGTAGTCAATCTGCATTAACAGGAAGCCAAGATTTACTAACAGGCGTTGCTAAATTTAAAAAGGAAATAGACACAGGCTTAGAAGAATCAAAAACAGAAATATCAAAATTAAATGGATTAAATGATTTCGTTTCTGATCCAGTAGAAATAAAAGAAGAGCCATATGGTAAAGTAGACTCATACGGTATAGCATTCACGCCGTTATTCTTATCAATAGGCTTATGGGTTGGTGCATTAATGTGCTACGTAGTATTATATTATGATCAAAGACATAGATTTGGAAAATTAGACCACAACGAAAAAAATAAAATATTACAAAACTTATTATACATTGGAATAGGCCTAGTAGATGGTGTTTTAACTGGATTAATATTAAAATTAGGTTTAGGATTTGAAGTAACTAACATGGCAATTTATTGCCTTGAGTGTGGAGTAGTTGGAGCAGCATTTATGACAATTATTCAATTCTTAATAAGAAACTTTGGAGATATAGGTAAATTCTTAGCATTGATCGTACTTGTATTACAACTTGCAGCAGCAGGAGGAACTTTCCCAGTAGAAACAATAGACAAAGGATTCAGATTCTTAAATCCATTATTACCAATGACATACAGTATTAGTATTTTTAAAGAATGTTTAATAAATACTAGCACAAATTTCATAGGTAAAAATACATTTATCTTAATAGCTTTATCAGTTGTACCTGGAATAATCACTCTTATTGTAGAAATTATAAAGAAAAATCAAGGCAAAAACGATAATTCTGTAAAAGAATAAATATAAATATATAAATTAATCGAAAACAAGTAATTTATTTTAAATTACTTGTTTTTGTAGGTATATAAAGATATAAAACGGTGTAATAAAAATGTAACATAAATGTAATATATATGTAATAAAAGTGGAATATAAATATAAAAATATTGAAAAAATAATAAAGTTATACCATAATTTACATAAAGTGTAAAAAATGGTATAATATAGTTAATCTCTTGTTGAATAGGAAAGTTTGTAGGATATGACATTTAAGGAAGGAAGATTACTTAATGATAAGACATGAAACAATACGCATTCCCAAAGACATAGTAAAGGAAACTATTATCACTACCATACTTGGAATAATTTCCTCATTTGGTTTTGATATGCTTGCATTCTTTTTACAGTTAGGCAAAGATCAAATTGCAGAAGGCAATATCATCTTAGGACTTGTATTTATAGCGATATACTACATGCAAAGAACTTTGGACACATCTATTTCTTTATGGAAGGATGATATTCATACAACTTATAGAGAACATTACACAACTGCTATTACTAATATTGTTGTACAAATTCTTCTTAAGGTTAGAGGCAAAGTTTGGCGCATAAATACTGAAACGAACTCAAAGGAAAAGATGTCAACAAATGCTTTGTTGTTATCTAGTAAAAACTATATCTCTTATGTTTGGGATTTTAAAACAGGACTTCCGAGAAACATCTTTCAGATTATTTCTGTAATATGTATGTTTATAGGATTTGTAATGGTTACAATTATGGAAATAAAGAATAGTTTATTATTTATCACAATCATTGTTGTAGTTTCCATATTTTCTGTTTTATTCTCAAATTATAAATAGAGTAAATTCTATTATATATACTATTGAGGATACAAAAGAGATTCTTGAAAACATAAAGACATATGAATCAGATTTCTCAGAGATTATGCAAGAATATGATAAGGAAGACCAAAAAGAAACTAGAGATTACGGTGTAATAGAGAAAGTAACTGTACCATCATTTAATGTTCAGTATCAAGTAATTGGAACTGAAATACCCTTTTCCTTAAAGAACAAAAACTTTATTGAATTTGTACCTGGAGACATTGTACTGCTTGAAGGACCTACTGGATCTGGAAAAAGTACTTTTATGAAAATGATAACAGGTATGATATCTTTCGAAGGTTTTGAACTTTATTACAAGAGAAAAGAAAATGGCTCAGTAAATACTTTGATGCACCAAACAGATGGTAAACTTGGTTGTAGCAATGTTTTGTCTGAGATCACATTTGATAAAGAAGTTGATCGAGATAAAATAGTTCACATCTTAAAGGGACTTCATCTGTATGAAGAAATTTCTGAAAAGGATGAGGACGTGTTTAGATATCTTGAAAGATCCTCAATTGATGATTACTCAACAGGACAAAAACAACGCTTAGCAATAACCAGGCTACTTTACAACATGGATGATACAATTCAAATTATAGGGTTTGATGAAGCAACTAATGCACTGAATGATGCAATAACTCTTCAGACATTGAACTTTATTAAAGAATATTGCAAGGACAAGATACTCCTTATAGCTACTCATCAGGTAGACATAGGAAAAACTGTTGCAAACAAGAAACTTGAATTTGTACCAAACGGAGAATATTACTCGGTAAAAGAAGGCTAGACCTACGAACACCTCTGAGCTGACTAAAGCTCAGAGGATTTTCCTTTGTATTCAGATAACACAATATCCAATTTTATATATGAGATTAGAAAAATAAGCTGAAAAAAATATAAGGTATGTATATAAGTTATATTGAAGAGGGCCAGAATTGTTATATAAAAATTTAACAATTTTGGTTTGTTTTTTAGAAAGATCACAAACAAGTGTTTACAAATGCAAAATTTAATGCTATAATCATAATAAAGTGAGTATTGGAGGTGGATTATGCAAAAACAAAGTTTTTTTATTGCTATTGACCTAAAGAGCTTTTATGCTTCTGTAGAGTGCAAAGAAAGAGGATTAAATCCTCTAACAACAAATTTAGTTGTAGCTGATAATAGCAGAACAGAAAAAACAATATGTCTTGCAGTAAGTCCATCTTTAAAACAATATGGAATACCAGGAAGAGCAAGATTATTCGAAGTTATACAAAAAGTAAAAGAAGTGAATGCAAATAGAAAATATAATGCTCCTGGTCATATGTTAAAGGGAAAATCATATGAAGATAGTGAGTTAAAAAAGCATCCTAAATTAGAATTAGATTATATAATTGCACCACCTCAAATGAAGAAATACATGAAGTATAGTACGGAAATATATAATATTTATTTAAAGTATTTCTCAGCAGATGATATATATGTGTATTCAATTGATGAGGTATTTATTGATGTTACCCATTATTTACAAACGTATCAAATGAAAGCAAGTGAATTATCAACAAAAGTCGTTCATGACGTATATAAATCTACAGGAATTACGGCAACTTGCGGTATTGGAACTAATCTATATCTTGCAAAAGTTGCAATGGATATTGTTGCTAAACATGCAAAAGCAAATAAATATGGAGTGAGAATAGCTTGTTTAGATGAACAAATGTACAAAAAGCAATTATGGAACCACAAACCTTTAACAGATTTCTGGAGAGTTGGAAAAGGAATAGCTAAAAAACTTGAACAAAATAATATGTATACAATGGGAGATGTTGCCAGATATTCAATAACCAAGGAAGATAAGCTTTTCAAATTATTTGGAGTAAATGCAGAGTTATTAATAGATCATGCATGGGGATACGAGCCATGTACAATACAAAGTATTAAATCATATGTTCCTACTACAAATAGTTTATGTTCAGGTCAAGTATTACATTGCCCATATAACTATGAAAAAACAAAGTTAATTATAAAGGAGATGACAGAATTATTATCTCTTGATTTAGTAGATAAACATTTGGTAACCAATCAACTGGTTTTAACTGTCGGGTATGATATAGAAAATCTTAAAGATTCATTTATAGAATATAAGGGTGAAATTACAATAGATAGATATGGTAGAAGTGTTCCAAAACATGCACATGGTACACAAAACATTGATCATTATACTTCTTCTAGTAAAATTATTGGTGAGGCAGTAATTAAGTTATATGAAAGAATCATAGATAAAAATTTGCTAACAAGAAGAATTAATATATCGGCTAATAATTTAATAAATGAAAATGACGTGAAAAATCAACAAACATTTGAACAAATAGATTTATTTACTAATTATACAGAACTAAAAAAGGAACAAGAAAAAGAGAAAAAAGAACATGAATTACAAAAATCAATTTTAGATATAAAGAAAAAATATGGAAAAAATGCTATTTTAAAAGGAATGAATTTTGAAGATGGAGGGACAACAATAGAAAGAAATGAACAGGTAGGAGGCCATAAGGGATAATGGATAAGTACGAGGATATAATAAATTTATCAAGACCAGATTCTAAACATGCCAAAATGAGTTTATATCAAAGATCAGCACAATTTGCACCATTTGCAGCTTTGAATGGTTATGAAGGACAGGTTAGAGAAACTGCAAGATTAACTGATAAAAGAATAGAACTAAATGAAGAAGCAAAATCAAATCTTGACTTTAAAATTCAAGTAATTCACGAAATGTTATCAAATAATCCTGATGTTGAAATAACGTATTTTATACAAGACGAAAGAAAAGAGGGTGGAAAATACGAAACAATTAAAAATAAAATAAAGAAAATTGATAGTTATAATCAAGCAATAGTAATGCAAGATGATTTAAAAATTCCAATAAAAGAAATTATAGATATAAGCAGTGATATATTCAGAAACATTATCTTTTAATAATATATATTGACAAAACAAAATTAAAGTTATACAGTGCTATATATAATGAAAAACAGCGTTATAGTAAATTAAAATTTAAAATATAAAAAAGTGAGGAAAAAATGGCCAAAATACTAATAGTTGAAGATGACGAAAAATTACGAAATGAACTTAACATTTTTTTTAATAGCAATGGATATGAATCTTGTTACTTAAAAAGTTTTGAAAATCCAATAGAGGATATATTGAGGGAAAGTGCTGATTTGATTTTGCTAGATATAAACTTACCAAATTTGGATGGGGAATACATTTGCAAAGAAATAAGAAAGATGTCTAATGTGCCTATTATAATGGTAACAAGTAGAGACAATGAAATAGATGAACTAATAAGTTTGAATAATGGGGCAGACCAATATATAACTAAGCCATACAATATTCGAATTTTACTTGCTAAGGTATCAGGACTACTTAAAAGGGCTCAGCATACGGAGGCGAGTCAAAATAAGATTAATTATAATGGACTTACTTTAGATATTTCTAAAAGTATTATAGAAAAAGAAAATGAAAAGATTGAGTTAACTAAAAACGAATTAAAAATAATTCACTATCTTATATTAAATAAAGATAAAATCATATCGAGAGATGAGATAATGGACTACTTATGGGAAAGTGAAAGTTTTATTGATGATAACACATTATCAGTAAATATGAAGAGGCTAAGAAACAAACTAGAGAAATTAGGAATGAAAGACTGCATAGAAACTAAAAGAGGACAGGGGTACATATTAAAATGAGTTTTAAAGATTATATAAAAGATAAGATTTCTTATGTTTTAATGTTATTGTTTGTTGTTGTAACTTCAGAAATATTAATGATTCCATTTAATATACATATATTTGTAAGAATATACATTTGGATCGTTCCATTTATAGGGTTTCTTATATGTTTCTTTATAGAATACTACCAAAAACGCAATTACTATAATAATTTAAAAAGAAAATTGGATGATTTAGATGAGAAATATTTAATATCAGAAATTGTAAATAATCCAAGTTTTTCTGAAGGCAAGATTCTAAAGGAAATATTACAAGAAACAGGAAAATCAATGCTTGAAAATGTAAACAATTATAAGCACTTAACTGAAGAGTATAAAGAGTATATTGAATTATGGATTCATGAAATAAAATTACCTATAGCTACAGGAAAAATGATTATAGAAAATAATAAATCTGAAATAACAGAGAGCATTGATGAAGAATTAGATAAAATAGAAAATTACATAGAACAGGCCTTGTTTTATGCTAGAAGCAATGTAACGGAAAAAGATTATTATATTAAAAAGCAAAGTTTAAAAGAAATAGTAAATACAGCAATATTAAAGAATAAAAGAAGTTTGTTACAAAATAAAGTAAAATTAAATTTGCATGAATTAAAAGGACAAGTTTATACAGATTCTAAGTGGTGTGTTTTTATAATAAATCAAATAATACAAAATGCCGTGAAGTATGGAAAGCCTAATAACAAGGAAATTGAAATATTTGATAAAAGTAATAAAGAAAATACGGTTTTATACATAAAAGATAATGGAATAGGAATAAGAGAAGGAGAAACAGTAAGAGTATTTGAAAAAGGCTTTACAGGAACAAATGGCAGAAAAATAGGACAAAAGTCAACAGGCATAGGATTATATCTATGTAAGAAATTATGTGATAAATTAGGATTAAAAATAGAACTAGATTCAAAAGAAAATATTGGAACTGAAATAAGAATTATATTTCCAAAAGGTAGTTTTATACAAGAAGTAAGAGAATAATTTATAGATAAAGGCTATCAAAAGGTAGCCTTTGTTTAATCTTACAAAAAAGTAAGATTATTGTAATGTAAATCGATGGTAAGAAATAAAAAAAGGTATTACAATGGGTATAGCAAATAAAGGAGGAATATTAAGAATGGAAAATGTATTAGAAACTAAAGGTATTGAAAAATACTATGGCAATAAATCCAATTTAATAAAAGCCATTGATAATATTAGTTTTGAAGTAAAAAGGGGAGAATTTGTTGGAATAATGGGAGCGAGTGGTTCTCGGAAAAACAACGCTTTTAAATTGTATTTCTACTATTGATAGAGTTACAGCAGGAAAAATAATAATTAACGGTAAAGATATCACTAAACTAAAGGGAAATCAGCTAAATAAATTTAGAAGAGAAGAATTAGGATTTATATTTCAAGACTTTAATCTGCTAGACACATTAACTGCATATGAAAATATTGCATTAGCATTAACTATTTCAAGAGTGAATGTGCGTGAGATAGATAGAAGAGTAAAAGAAATTGCCGAGAAACTTGGAATATCAAGTATCTTAAATAAATACCCTTATCAGATATCTGGAGGGCAGAAACAAAGAGTAGCATCAGCAAGAGCAATTATAACGAATCCACAGTTAATATTAGCAGATGAACCAACAGGAGCATTAGATTCAAAGTCTGCAAAGCAATTATTAGAGAGTTTTGAATTATTAAACCAAAAACTAAACTCAACAATAATTATGGTTACTCATGATTCATTTACAGCAAGTTATGCCAATAGAATATTGTTTATAAAAGATGGAAAAATCTTTAATGAGTTAATAAAAGGAAATGATACAAGAAAACAATTCTTTGAAAAGATAATAGAAGTTCAAACCTTATTAGGAGGTGAACTTGGAGATGTTATTTAAATTATCAATTAAAAATATGAAGAAAAGCTTTAAAGACTATGCTATATACTTTATTACACTAGTTCTAGGTGTGGCATTATTTTATATGTTTAACTCTCTTGATAGTCAAGAAGCAATGTTAGAAGTATCAAGTTCAACAAAAGAAATGATAAAACTTATGATCAATATGCTTAGTATGGTATCAGTATTTATTGCCATAATATTAAGTCTTTTAATTGTATATGCTAATACCTTTTTAATAAATAGAAGAAAAAAAGAATTTGGAATATATATGACATTGGGAATGGGAAAAAGGCAGATCTCTAAAATATTATTAATAGAGACAGTGTTTGTAGGTATAATATCTCTTGCAATAGGTCTTATACTAGGTATTTTTGCATCACAATTTATGTCTATATTAGTAGCAAAACTATTTCAAGCAGATATGAGTAAATTTGAATTTGTGTTCTCACGAACGGCGTGTATTAAAACTTGTATATACTTTGCTGTAATGTATATAGCTGTAATAATTTTTAACGTATTCACAATATCAAGATATAAATTAATAAATTTATTAACGGCAATTAAGAAAAATGAAAAAATAAAAATTAAGAATCCTGTAATATGCATCATTATATTCGTACTAGCCGCAGTATGTTTAGGATATGCTTATTGGAAAGTAACAAAAGATGTTTTTAATATGACAAATATTAATGACACAACAAAAGCTATTGGAATATCAGTTTTACTTGGAATTACAGGAACAGTATTAATATTTTGGTCTTTTTCAGGGCTAGTATTAAGATTAGTTCAAGCTAAAAAAAATACATATCTAAAAGGAACGAATATGTTCGTTTTAAGGCAATTACACAATAAAATTAATACTACAGTAATTAGTATGAGCGTAATATGTTTAATGTTATTTATGACAATTACTGCATTGTCATCATCAATTGCATTAAAAAATTCTATGCAAGCAGATATAGAAAAGATGACACCAGTAGATATAAATCTATATAAAGCTGCTAAGATACAAGGAGAATTGTTCGATAACAATAACGGTAATAAAAATACATATATTCAGAAATTACAAGAAGATTCAAAACATCCTATTTCGTATACTTTAATACAGAACGGATTTAATATAAATCAATTAAAAGATATTGTAGAAGCTACTATTTATACGGTAGATGGTTTAACATGGGAAAAAACATTAGGAAATGCATCAAATAAAATAAAAGAACAATTTCCTATGATGAATTTAGATACAGTAGAAGATGTGATGAAAATATCTGATTATAACAAGATCGCAAAATTATACGGAAATGAACAGTATTCTTTAGATGATGATGAATATATTATAATTTGCGACTATGAAAGTATAGCAAATATGAGAAACTATGGATTAAAAGAAGGAGCAATAATTAGCCTAGATGGCAAAGAATACAAACCTAAATATAATGAGTGTAAAGATGCATTTATACAAATATCAACAAGTCATACAAATTCAGGGATAATATTAGTTCCAGATAGTTGCAATCTTAGTGAAAACGAACAAAGACTTTGGTTTTTAGCTGCTAATTACAATACAGAAGATGACAAAGAAAAAGGAAAAATAGAAAAAATATTTTCAAGTTATGATTCTGAGTTAATGAGAAGAATAAACGATCAAAATAATCCATTAAATAGAGAAACAAAAATAAGTTTAATAGAATCAAGCGTTGGATTATCAACCATAATAGTATTTATTGCTATTTACTTAGGAATTATTTTTCTTATTGCAAGTTGTGCTATTCTTGCATTAAAGCAACTAACAGAAAGTTCAGACAATAAACAGAGATATATTATTTTAAGAAAAATTGGTTGTGACGAAAAGATGATAAACCAAGCTTTATTTAGACAAATAGCTATATTTTTCATACTACCACTTGTTTTAGCAATAATCCATTCCATATTTGGAATACAATTTGCTTTGTCGGTATTTGATGTACTTGCCTCTAGGCAACAGTTACTACCATCAATTATAGCAACTGTAATCATTATGGGGGTGATTTATGGTTGTTATTTCCTAGCAACATATATAGGAAGTAAAAATATCATTAAAGAAGAGTAGAGAGGAGACAATAAAAAAACTTTGTATTGCATCTACTGGAATAACTAAAAAATTAGTAGGAGGTAATAAAAATGAAATATGAAAAAACTAAAAAGTATGATATCGATATAATAAATAAAAAAATTATGGGACCTAATCCATTAAAGTTGGAAGAGGAACTTATGAAGGATAATAAAATAAAAAAAGGATCATTAGTTATGGACTTAGGAAGTGGCCAGGGTATAACATCAATCTTTTTAGCGAAAGAATATGGTTTTAAAGTATATGCAACTGATTTATGGAGCGATGCTGAAGAAAATAAAAAATTCTTTGCTGAAATGGAATTGACAGAAGATCAAATTATTCCTATAAAAGCTGATGCAACAGATTTAAAATAAGAAAAAGAGTTCTTTGATGAAGTTATTAGCACAGATTCATATAATTAATTTGGAAGAGATATAGATATACTAATTTTAAAAGGTGAGATAAAAAAATGAATAAACAGGAAGTATATGATTTTATTAAGAGTAAAAATATATGGTATGAAATAACAGAACATAAAGCAGTTTTTAGTATGAACGAATTGTCAAATATTGAAGTGCCATACCCAGAATATGATGCAAAAAATTTATTTGTTCGCGATGACAAGAAGAAAAACTATTATCTTATAACTGTTAGAGGAAATAAAAGAGTAGACTTAAAGGCGTTTAGAAGTAAAAATAAAACAAGATCTTTAAGTTTTGCATCAGAGAAAGATTTAATGGATATTATGAATTTAGTCGCAGGGGCAGTAACACCATTGGGACTATTAAATGATAAAGAACTAAAAGTAAGCTTTTACTTAGATAATGAATTTTTAGAAGGTAAACAGATGATTGGAATTCATCCAAACGATAATACTGCAACAATATGGTTAAAAGTTCATGATCTGTTAGATATAGTGAAAGAACATGGAAATCAAATTAATGTTATAGAAATATAAACTATGTGTAATTATTTACAGAAAATAAAAAATAGTTACACATATGTAAAATCAAAATTGACTTTAAAAAGAATTAATATTATAATTCTTTATGAATTGTAATAAGGAGGCATTACTTTTGGAAGATGAAAAAATACTAAAGGAATCTAATAATTTAGTTGAACAAATATGTTCTAAATTTGGCTATAGTAGTCAAGATACAGAAAAAAACGAAAGTTTAAAAACAGTCTTGAAAAAAGTAATACCTGCAATGCTTGTAGGTTCTAGCCAAGAAGATAGAGAATTATTTTATCAAATGTTAAGTCATACACCAATTGTTATTACAGAAAATCTTACTCAAGAGAATTATGACAGATTAGTAGAACAATACATAGGAAAAGATGTAAATCAACATATTATAGATGAAGATATTGATTTAGGAGAATATGGAAAAGATCTTGGTAATGGAGCTTATGTTTCAGAGCCTATACTAGATGAAAATATGAATTTACAAGGAAAGAAATCATTTATATATATACAAAAAGTTACAGAAAGAGCTAAAGAGTTTTATGGAACTGATATAAATGTTTCTCATTTGATTCATGAATTAGGCCATGCATGGCATGCAGAAAAAGACCAATTTACGATGTTAGAAGATAAGACTTTAAGAGAAAGAATTGGAACAGCAGAATTTACTTATTCATTTTCAAAAAATACAGATAATAAATTTGTAAAAAAATGTACCAAAACAACAGGAATAATGCTTGAAGAAAGCATGAACACACTAGAAGAAGAAATAGCCATGGCTAACTATATGGGTATATCTTTAGAAGAAATGAGAGAAAAATATAACAGCACATTGGTTCCAAGTAGATATCAGGGCTATATGTCAGGTTTTGCCGAATATATGTTAAATAAATTAGGCAAAGACAATTTTGAGAGCTACAGATTATATGGTAAAACCGAAGCTATAAATAAGATAACTAATTTGATGGAAAAAACGGATTATTGGGCAAATAGAGAAACAGACATATTGCCTTCTTCTAATAGCCCGAGAAGTTATGATAAAAAAAGAGCTGTATTTGAAAAAACAAATAAAAAAAGTATACAAGACTTTGTAGCTGAATATGAATCCGTTTATTTTCCAGACATATCTAAAATGACACCCCTTGAAAAGCTAGATAACGTATTGGAACAAAAATATAATTTGAATATGGTAAGATATAATATGGGACCTGAGCTTTATAAAGATTTTCTTGAAAGACTCGGATATGAGGGCTACTCATTAATTAATCAAACAGCAACTTTAATGAATGAGAAAAATCAAGAATCATTACTCAAGGTAGATAAACCTAAAACTATAATGCCAAAAAATGCATTAAAAAATGCACTGTCACAAGGAATTACAACAGAACAAACAAATAAGGCTAATTCTATTGAACAATCATTACTAGATTTAGAACACAATAGGGATGAGGAAACAATAGCTAAACAATAAAGTAATATGTCTATATTATGAAAATGGATGAGAGGAAGAAAATGAATAATAATTATTCAAAAGCATATACGGAAGTATTGGAAATAATAAAATACTTCCCAGAAGAAGAATATTCTAGAATACCTAAAGAAAAAATTGACTTTTATAAGAAAAATATGGATAAAAACTATAATTTTAAAATCAATCCAGAAATAGATTTATCAAATCAAGATATATCTGCAGAAGCAAACGCTATTATAATTAATTTATTTACGGATTATTTTGCAACCGAAAATCAAAAACTAAAAATAAAAGAGATATTAGATTCGAATCAGAAAAAATCGGATCAGCTGAAAAGAGAAAAATATAACCCCGATAATATTTTTGAAAATAAACAACCTAAATTAACTGAAATACCTTTAAAGGAGGATAATAACAACACCTCTTTAGTAGAGTATAAAGAATCATTTTTTACAAAATTTAAGAAGTTTATATTTAGGTTACTACATATTTAAAATATTAAATAAAATAATAATTTTGAAAAACAAGTTAAAACTACTTACTTCTTTAAATATAATGTAACCTCTTTTATGTCTAATAGAATACATATATTATTCAATATAAAAAATGTAGTTATTGAAATAATATCTAAAAAAAAGTTAATTTTAAAAATTAGCTTTTTTTTTGGATGGAATAGAAAAATATATTTCTTAAGACACTAAAAATAAATTATACTGACTTATCAGTATAAAGACATTAACTTATTATTGTGATATAAAAATAATAAAAAATTAAAAAACGGGAGAAAAAATGAATAAAAGAATATATGATTATTTAGAAATTAAAGATTTAAAAGACATGTTAAACAAAACAGGAAAATTATATGCAAAAAGGCCAGCATATAAAATTAAACTAGAAAATGGAAAATATAAAACTTACACACATAGCGAAGTACGAGATATGATAAATAATTTAGGAACAGCATTAATAAATTTAGGTCTAAAGGGAAAAAAAATTGCAGTTATTGGAGAAAATAGATATGAATGGGAAATAGCATATTTATCAATTGTATGTGGAACAGGAATTGTTGTTCCGTTAGATAAATCACTACCAGCAAATGAGCTAGAACTATTGATAGAAAGATCTGATATAGAAGCGATATTTTATACAAAAAAATATTCAGATATAATTCAAAATATTAGATATAGTGAGAAAAACAAATTAAAACATTTAATTTCTATGGACAATGATGAGAATTTTGAAGGTATATACTCACAAAAAGAATTAATACGAGAAGGTAAGAAGCTGATAGAAGAAGGAAATAAAGAATTTTTAAATGCACAAATCAATCCAAAAGAGATGAGTATTATGTTATTTACATCAGGAACAACATCTAAATCTAAAGTTGTAGCACTTTCTCACGAAAATATTTGCACAAATTTAATGGATATTGGAAGTGTGTTAGATGTAACGCAAGAAGATGTTTTTCTTTCTGTTTTGCCAATACACCATGTATTTGAATGTACAGTAGGATTTTTATTTTCATTATATAAAGGAGCAGAGACTGTATTTTGTGATGGTTTAAGACATATAGTAGAAAACCTAAATGAATATCATGTAACAATCATGGCATGTGTACCAGGTATATATGAAAGAATATTTATGATTATTAGAAAGAAATTAGAAAAGCAAGGTAAACTTGAGGAAATATTAGAAAATGAAGAAAAATATAAAAATTTCTCTATGCAAAAAAAGAAAGAAGTATTTAAAGAAATACATGATATGTTAGGTGGAAAAATAAAATTATTGATAAGTGGAGCTGCAGCTTTAGATAAGACAATAGAAGAAAGATATAGATTATTAGGGCTAAACTTAGTACAAGGATATGGATTGACTGAAACTTCGCCTGTCGTGGCAGTTGGGACAAATAAATATTATAAGTTAGGATCAATTGGAAAAACAGTTCCAAGTGTGGAAGCAAAACTTGTAGATGTAAATGATGATGGAATTGGAGAATTAGTAGTTAGAGGTTCAAGTGTAATGCTAGGATATTATGAAAATGAAAAAGTAAATAACAAATCATTACAAGATGGATGGTTCTATACAGGTGATTTAGCTAAAATAGATGAAGAAGGATATATATTTATATGTGGTAGAAAGAAAAGCGTAATAGTATTAAAAAATGGTAAAAACATATTTCCAGAAGAAATGGAAAATTTAGTTAATAAAATAGAAGGAATAAAAGAGTCGTTTATCTTTGGAAAAATACAATCAAATGATGAGAACAATATAAAAATAAATGTAAAGATAGTATTTGATAGAGATGTTATAAAAGATGTTTACAAAGTTGAAAAAGATGAAGACATATATAAAGTCTTGTCAAAGAAAATTAAAGAAGTCAACCAAACAATGCCATCTTATAAAGCAATAAGGGGAATAATGCTAACAGAAGAGCCACTTATTAGAACAACAACAAATAAGATAAAAAGACAGGAGAATTTAGATGCAATTAGAAAACTTAAAGACTAAATTTTTAGGAAGAAATAGTATTTTTTATAGCAAAATAGATTCAACACAAAATGAAATTTGGAGATTAATAGAAAATAAAAATACTCCAGATGGTACTTTAGTATTTGCAGATATTCAGGATAAAGGAATAGGAACACATGGAAGAGTCTGGCATACAGATGAAGCAAATAATATAGCATTTTCATTTTTTATAAAAACAAATTGTAATATTCAAAGATTAGATGGACTTACAATAAAAATTGCAAATATAATTGTTGATATTTTTAAGAATCAATATGAAATTAATTTAAATATTAAAGAGCCAAATGATATTACATTTAATAATAAAAAAATAGGTGGAATTTTAACTCAAACTAAGCTTGTTAATGAAAAAGTTAAATACTTAGTAGTTGGAATTGGAATTAACACTAAAAAGGAAAAATTTACGGATGATATAAAAAATATAGCAACATCCATAAAAAAAGAATTTGGAGTAGATGTTGATACTAAGAGATTTATAGCAGAATTTTGTAATCAATTTGAAAAAGAAATAGAAAAGAGAGGAGTTATTAAAAAAATGAATATTGGATTTTTATTTCCTGGTCAAGGGGCTCAAAGTGTAGGAATGGGAAGAGATATATATGATGAATATGAAGCTGCAAGAAAAATATATAATCAAGTTAAAAATATAACAGGAATAGACATTGCAAAAATATCATTTGAAGGACCAGAAGATATATTAAATGAAACAAAATATACACAACTTGCGATACTTACAGAAAGTTTAGCAATATTAGAAATTTTAAAAGATAATAATATAACAGCTAATATGTCAGCAGGATTGAGTTTGGGTGAATATACAGCACTAATCAATAGTAAAGCACTTATGTTTGAAGAAGGAATAAAAATTGTCCAAAAGCGAGGAGAATATATGCAAAATTTGCTTCCTAGTGGAGAATGGCAAATGGCGGCAATTATAGGCTTAAATGATAATGAAGTAGAAGATGTTTGCAAAAAAGTAAAATCAGGATTTGTAGTTCCTGCAAATTATAATTCAGTAGGTCAAGTTGTAATTTCTGGAGAAAAAGAAGCAATTAACGAAGCAGAAAAAATTGCAAAAGAAATGGGTGCAAAAAAAGTAAGAATTTTAAAAACGGCAGGGCCATTTCATACTGAAAAATTGATAGAAAGTTCAAATGTTTTTAGAAAAGACCTTGAAAATATTACTGTTCATAAGTTTGAAACAAAAGTGATTAAAAATATAGATGGCGAAATTTATAAAGAGACAGACGATGTAAAAGATATTTTGGCCCGTCACATTATAAATCCAGTTAAATTTTCAAAAACAATTGAAAATATGCTAAATAATGGAATAGATACGTTTATAGAAATAGGCCCTCGGAAAAACATTATCAGGATTTGTAAAAAGAACGCCAACAAATAAAGAAATAAAAATATTAAATATTGATAATGTTTGTAGTTTGCAAGCAGTGTTAAAGGAATATGGAGGATAAAAAAATGAATAAGCTAGCATTAATTACAGGTGGAACAAGAGGAATTGGAAAGCAAATAGCCTTAACATTTGCAAAAGAGGGATATGATATTGCAATCAATTATAGAACTGAAAATGATGACTTAAAAAATACTAAAAGAGAAATAGAAGCAAATAATGTAAAGTGTTTTGCAGTTCAAGGGGATGTAGCTAAATTTGAGGATTGTGAGAAATTTGTAAAGCAAATTATAGAAGAATTTGGAAACATAGATGTATTAGTAAATAATGCAGGAATTACAAGGGACACATTGCTAATGCGAATGAGAGAAGAAGATTTTAAACAGGTTATAGATACTAATTTAGTAGGCACATTTAATGTGACTAAAAATGTAATTAGTTATATGATGAAAGCAAGAAATGGACGAATAATAAATATATCATCAGTTGTAGGAATATCAGGAAACGCAGGTCAAACAAATTATGCAGCATCAAAAGCAGGAATTATAGGATTTACAAAAAGTTTAGCAAAAGAAGTAGCTTCAAGAAACATTACTGTTAATGCAGTAGCACCAGGATTTATTGAGACACAAATGACAGCTGTATTAAAAGAAGATATTAAAGAAGAAATTGCAAAAAAAATTCCTCTAAAAAGAATGGGGACACCACAAGATGTTGCAAATGTTGTTAAATTTTTGGCATCTAGTGATAGTTCATATATTACAGGTCAAGTAATTCATATTGATGGTGGAATGTTAATGTAAGGAGATATGACAAATGGAAAGAAGAGTAGTTATAACAGGATTAGGAGCAATTACTCCAATAGGAAATAATGTAAATGAAACATGGAAAGGAATAGAAAATAAAGAATGTGGAATTGATAATATTTCACTATTTGATAGTAGTAACTTTAAAACAAGTTTGTGTGCAGAAGTAAAAGATTATAATCCTTTAGATTACTTTGAACCTAAACAGGCAAAAAGATTAGATAGATCTTCACAGTTTGCACTAATAGCTGCAAGAGAAGCAGTAAAAAATAGTGGAATAACTTCGGAAAATACAGATTTTGAAAGAGTAGGAATTTTTGTAAGTACAGGAATTGGTGGATTGACAACAATTCAAAATCAATGTGAAGTTAATTACGAAAAGGGAAATAATAGGGTATCGCCTATGTTTATACCAATGGCAATAACTAATATGCCAGCTGGAAATATTTCAATAGAATTTGGATTTAAAGGTGAATCTATTGCAATTGTTACAGCTTGTAGTTCTTCAACACATTCAATAGGAGAAGGGTATAAAACAATAAAACATGGATATGAAGATGTTGTTGTTGCAGGAGGCACAGAGGCTTCTATATGTCCTGTTGGGATAGCAGGTTTTGAAAATATGAAGGCACTATGTACATCTACAGATAAAAATAGAGCAAGTATTCCATTTGACAAGGAGAGAAGTGGATTTGTTATGGGAGAAGGAAGTGGAATATTAGTATTAGAAGAATTAGAACATGCAAAAAAAAGAAACGCTAAAATATATGCAGAAGTTATTGGATTTGGTTCAACTTCAGATGCTTACCATATAACATCTCCATGCCCTGATGGAGAAGGTGGAGCAAATGCAATGGTAAGAGCGATAAAAGATGCCAAAATAAAACCAGAAGATATAGATTATATAAATGCACATGGAACATCAACACATTTAAATGATTTAACAGAAACAATGGCTATAAAAACAGCATTGGGTGAGTCAAGTAAAAAAGTAATGGTAAGTTCTACAAAAGGAAATATAGGGCATTTGTTAGGAGCTGCAGGAGCAGTAGAAGCAATTTTTTGCGTGAAGGCAATGGAAAATGGACTAGTACCACCAACAATAAATCATAAAGAAAAAGATGAAGAATGTGATTTAGACATTGTTCCAAATGAACCAAGAAATGCTGAATTAAATATTGTTATGTCAAATTCACTTGGATTTGGAGGACACAATTCTAGTATTATCCTAAAAAAATGGGAGGAAAAATAGATGGAATATGAAAAAATAAAACAATTAATAGAAGAGATGGGAAATTCAAAATTAACAGAAGTTGATATTGAGTTTCCAGATGGAACTAAAATTAGTATGAAAAAAGATAGAATACAAGAAACTGTAGTTCAAGCTGTTCAGGATACTCCAATAATGATACCAAACACTACTATAGAAGTCCAAAAAGAAAAAAAAGGAAATATAATAAAATCACCAATGGTTGGAACTTTCTATTTGAAACCTTCTCCTGCAGCAGAACCTTATATTGAAATTGGAAAAGACGTAAAAAAAGGTGATGTACTTTGCATTATTGAAGCTATGAAATTAATGAATGAGATTGAGGCAGAATACACAGGCAAGGTTACAGAAATTTTAGTAAAAGATGGTGAGGCAGTAGAATATGGAACACCATTACTTAGAATAGAAGGTGAAAATTAATGCTAAATAAAGAAGAAATCAAAAATATTATTCCACAAAGAGATCCATTTTTAATGATTGATGAAGTAGAAGAATATGTACCAGGAGAATCAGCAATAGCATATAAAAATGTAAATGAGCAAGAATGGTATTTTAAAGGTCATTTTCCAGGTAATCCAATTATGCCAGGAGTATTAATCGCAGAAAGCTTAGCACAAACAGGAGCGGTTGCAATTCTTTCAATGGATGAGAATAAAGGAAAAAATGCTTTATTCGGAGGAATTGATAAAATGAAATTTAAAAGAAAAGTTGTACCCGGAGATAGATTAAAATTAGAAGTGAAAATTATAAAAAGAAAAGGGCCAATTGGAGTAGGAGAAGCAATAGCAACAATTGATGAAAAGATTGTTGCTAAAGGTGAATTGACATTTGCTTTAGTTTAGGTTCTATTTAAAATTAAAAGTTGAAAGAGGTAGAAATGAATGAATAAAATATTAATTGCAAATCGTGGTGAAATTGCAGTTCGTATTATAAGAGCATGTAAAGAAATGAATATAAAGACAGTTGCAGTTTATTCTGAAATAGATAAAGATGCTTTGCATACTCGCTTGGCGGATGAGGCTATTTGTATTGGACCAGCTCAAGCTAATAAAAGCTACTTAAATATAAAAAATATTATACAAGCAGCATATATAACAAAAGCAGATAGTATTCATCCAGGTTTTGGCTTTTTATCTGAAAATTCAAAATTTGCTCAAATATGCGAAGAATCAAATATAAAATTTATTGGACCAAAGTCAGAAATTATTGATTTATTAGGAAATAAATCAAATGCAAAAGAGATGATGAAAAAAGCAGGAGTACCTGTTATACCTGGTTCAGATGGAAGTGTAAAAGGATTAAAAGATGCATTAGAAATAGCAAAAAAAATAGGCTATCCTGTTATGTTAAAGGCTGCAGCAGGGGGCGGTGGCAAAGGTATCAGAGTTGCAAATACTGCAGAAGAATTGAAAAAGGAATATGAAGTAGTAAAACAAGAGGCAAAGAATTCCTTTAATGATGATGAAATATATATAGAAAAATTTATTGAAAATCCAAGACATGTCGAAATTCAAATAGTAGCAGATGAACATGGAAATATAATTCATTTAGGAGAAAGAGATTGTACCATTCAAAGAAATCATCAAAAAGTAATAGAAGAAACACCATCCACTGCTATTGATGAAAAAACAAGAAATAAAATGGGAAATGCAGCTATAAAAGCAGCTAAAACAGCTGGATATACAAGTCTTGGGACAGTAGAATTTTTAGTAGATAAAGACAACAATTTTTATTTTATGGAAATGAATACAAGAATTCAGGTAGAACATCCAATTACTGAAATGAGAACAGGAATAGATTTAGTAAAAACTCAAATAAAAATTGCAACAGGAGAGGAACTAAAAATAAAACAAAAAGATGTAGAATTCAAAGGACATTCTATAGAATGTAGATTGAATGCTGAAAATCCAAGTAAAAAATTTATGCCATGTCCAGGACTAATAAAAGGTTTACATTTTCCAGGAGGAAATGGAGTACGAATAGATAGTGCAATTTATGAAGGATATACAATTCCATCAAATTATGATTCCATGATTGCAAAGCTTATTACTTTTGGAGTAAATAGAAATGAAGCAATTAGTAAAATGAAAAGAGTCTTAGAAGAACTAGTTGTAGAAGGAATACAAACAAATCAAGATTTTTTATTTGAAATAATTAAAAATCCCAACTTTATTAGAGGAAATTTTGATACTTCATTTATAGAAAAAGAAATATTAAAAAAGGAGAATGGTAAATGATTGTAGACAAAATAAAAAAAAGACAAGTGCCAACAAATCACAAAAATTCTAATATAGATATACCAGTAGGAAAATGGGTAAAATGTGAAAAATGTAAAGAAATACTATACAAAGAAACAATTAGAAATAATCTAAATATTTGTCCTAATTGCGGATATTACTTCAGAATGCATATAGATAGAAGGTTAGAATTAATAATAGATAAAAATACATATAAAAAGTTTGATTTAAATATAGAAACAACGAATCCGCTAGAATTAGAAGATTACCCTAAAAAACTTAAAACTTTAAGAGAAAAAACAGGGCTAGATGAAGCAGTAGCATGTCGGAACTGGTAAAATTAAAGGAGAAGATGTTGTTATATGTATTATGGATAGTGGTTTCTTAATGGGAAGTATGGGAAGTGTTGTAGGCGAAAAAATAACATATGCTATTGAGCAAGCAGTAGAAAAAAGATTACCACTTATTATATTTTCTGTTTCAGGTGGAGCTAGAATGCAAGAAGGAATTATATCTTTAATGCAAATGGCTAAAACTACAGCAGCACTTACAAAATTAGATGAAGCAGGGTTGTTATATATATCTGTTCTAACAGATCCAACATATGGAGGGGTTACAGCTTCATTTGCAAGTCTGGGAGACATTGTTTTAGCAGAACCACATGCCATGATAGGATTTGCTGGTCAAAGAGTAATAAAACAAACAATAGGAGAAGAATTGCCAGAAGGTTTTCAAACAGCTGAATTTCTATTAGAACATGGTTTTATAGATAAGATAGTTGAAAGAAAAGATTTAAAAGATACTATTTATAAATTAATTATGTTTCATAAAGGAGGCGAAATTTAATGGCAAATACGAGATTATCAGCTTGGAAAAAAGTGGAAATAGCAAGAGATCCCAAAAGGAAGACTTCACTTGACTATATAGAAGAGATATTTGATGATTTCATAGAATTACATGGAGATAGAAACTCTAAAGATGATAAAGCTATAGTATGCGGATTAGCCAAAATAGGAAAACAAAATTTTACAATTATAGCAGAGCAAAAAGGAAGGACAACAAAAGAAAATATAGAAAGAAATTTTGGAATGCCAAATCCTGAAAGTTATAGAAAAGCGATAAGATTTATGAAACAGGCTGAAAAATTTAAAAGACCAGTAATTACTTTTATTGACACCAAAGGAGCATATCCAGGAATAGAAGCAGAAGAAAAAGGACAAGGAGAAGCTATTGCTAAATCCATGTTTGAAATGGCAAAGCTCAAAGTACCAATTATATCAATTGTAGTTGGAGAAGGTTCAAGTGGAGGAGCTTTAGCAATTGGAGTTGCAAATAAGGTATTTATGTTAGAAAATGCCATTTATTCAATTCTTTCACCAGAAGGCTATAGTAGTATTTTATGGAAAGATGCATCTAGGTTTAAAGAAGCTGCAGAAAAAATGAAATTAACAGCAAAAGACTTATTTGAACTTAAAGTAATAGATAAAATTATAAAAGAACCAAAAGAATATAATGAGGAAAATTTTAAAAAAGTTGCAAAGAGTTTAAAAAACGAAATACAAAAAGAAATAGAACAAATGAAGTATCTATACGGAAATCAAATTGTAGAAAATAGATATATGAAATTTAGAAATATTGGTGAATTTAAGGAGATATAAAATGTTATTAAAAGATAAGAAAATATTAATAATGGGAATTAGAAACAAGTGGAGTATTGCTTATGGAATTGCAAAATCAGCCTATGAAAATGGAGCAAAATTAATTTTTACTTATATGGGAGAAGATAATAAAGGAAAGATAGAAGATCTAATTAGTGAATTTAAGGGTAGTAAAGCTTATGTATTAAATGATGCATCAGAAGATGAATTAGTTAAAGATGTATTTACAAAAATAAAAGTAGAAAATGGCAAATTAGATGGAATTGTACATGCAATTGCACATGCGAATACTGAAGATCTAAGAAATGATTTTATCCTTACAAGTAAAGAAGGATATTCTCACGCAGTTGACGTTAGTAGTTATTCTTTCGTATTAGTTGCAAGGATGGCTAGAGAACTAGATATGCTAAATGAAAATGCAACTTTAGTCACTTTAACATATCACGGCTCTACTAAGGTTTTAGAAGGTTATAATATTATGGGAGTAGCAAAAGCTGCACTTGAAGCAAGTGTTAGATATTTAGCAGAAAATTTAGGAAAAGACGGAATAAGAGTAAATGCAATATCAGCAGGTCCGATAAAAACATTATCAGCAAAAGGCATAAAAGATTTTAATTCTATATTGACTATTGTAGAAGAAAAAGCACCTTTACATAAAAATGTAACTACAGAGCAAGTGGGAAATGTAGCAACTTTTTTATTAAGCAATATGTCAGATGCGATAACGGGACAAATTATATATGCTGATAGCGGCTATAATATTATGGGAGTTTAATAAAAAGGTGTAGTAAGGATTGGATGATGAATGTTAAAAGGAAAAGTAACAGTTATAACAGGAAGTACAAGAGGAATAGGATTTGCAAGAAGTTAAAAAAATAAAATAAAGAAATCAAGGAGGAAATTATTATGTCAGAAAAAGAAATTTTTCAAAAATTAAAAACTATAGTAGTAGATCAATTAGGAGTAAATGAAGAGAATGTAACAATGGAGGCAACTTTTGTTGATGATTTAGCAGCAGATTCTTTAGACATTGTTGAATTAGTAATGACTATAGAAGAAGAATTTGATTTAGAAATTCCTGATAGTGATGCCGAAAAAATTGTTACAATAGGTGATGTTGTTAAATATATAGAAGAACACAAATAATACAAAGAGAAGAAATATTGCCTAGTGAAAGAGCATTCGCTTATAAAATGAAATTAGAAGCAATGAAACATCAAGGTATAAGAAATGATTTAACTTCTCGACCAGTGGATGATAAGTTATCAACAGAGGTTTTAGGCGAAGAAGTTGGAGAAAGTGCTAGACAAAAACAAAGATATACATAAAAGGTTGATACACAGGAGGGTATAAAAAATAATAAAGTAGAATTCAAATTACATGTTGGATAATATTTCAATTTTGACAAAAGACAAATAATATGTTATAATATAAAACAATATTTAAGAGTTTATCTAGGAAATAATGTTCCGAGCGATAAAGGACAATTATAAATATATTAGTTGTTTACACGAAGTGAGATTATAAAAGTCTTGCAAAGGAGTCTTAAAAGATTCTTTTGTGAGGCTTATTTTAGTTTTAAGGAGTGATTAAAATGCAAAATATTATAATTAGAAATGCTACTATTGATGATATTGAGAAAATTGCAGATATAAAAATTGAAGGTTGGCAAACAGCATATAGAGGAATAGTTGAAGATAATTATCTTGATAATATGGACAGAGAAAAAGAAATTGAAAAAAAAAGAAATAATATAGATAAAGGTGTAAATATTATTGTTGCCGAATCCAATAATGAAATTGTAGGATTTTGTTTATATAGAAATTTTAATAATTATCCTGAAAAATATCCAAATGCAGATTGTGAGATTTCATCTTTATATGTAACAAGTAAGCTAAAAAGAAATGGAATAGGAAGAAAACTAATGCAATATGTTATAGAATTGCTAAAAAAAGAAGGCAAAACCAAAATGATATTAGGATGTTTAAAAGAAAATTATCCGTCAAGAGCCTTTTATGAAAAAATGGGTGGAAAAGTAATAAACTATGATGAAATTGAATTTGGAGATAAAAAATATGGATTAGCAATGTATGAATATGATATTGCAAATATGTAAAGAAAAAAGGGGAAAGAAGATTATGGTTGAAATAAAAGAATATCAAGAAAAATATGCAAAAGAATTGTATATACCAGCCTCAATATATGGTTGTGAATTTTATCGCAAATTAGGTTATGATTATTTAGAGGGGAAAAAAGAATTGAATGAAGATAAAGAATATACTTTAGTTAAATACTTATAGATTATTAAAAAATAGGAAGGAATGAAAAATATGGAATATCAAATAAAGGATGATTTACAGCCTAAAGAATATAACGAATTACGAAATTCGGTTGGTTGGGATTCAAAGGATGAAAATGTAATAATTGAAGCATTAAAAAATAGTTTTATTGTTAAAAAAATTATAGTTAATAATAAAGTTGTTGGTATGGCAAGAGCAATTGGAGATGGTTTATATTATTTAATTGTTGATGTTGTAGTAAATAAAGAATATCAAGGAAAAGGATTAGGAAAAATACTTATTGAAGAAATCGTCAAAGAAGTTTATGATAAAACAAAAGAAGGACAAAAAGCAAGTATTAATTTAGTTTCAATGCAGGGAAAAGAAGCATTTTATGAGAAATGTGGCTTTAAAAAAATACCATTTGATTTTACAGGATATGGAATGACAAGAAGAATAAAAAAATAGGAGGAGATAAAAATGCCAAATTTTATAATGATATGTGGACCACAAGCTGTTGGAAAAATGACAGTAGGTCAAGAATTAGCAAAATTAACAGGTTATAAGTTATTTTATAATCACATGACAATTGAATTAGTAAGATTGCTATTTGAATATGATAAAGATGTTTTTTGGAAAATGAATACCAAAATTAGAGATTTAATATTTGAAGAATTTTCAAAAAGCAATGAAAAAGGAATTATTTTTACAGGGTGTTTTGACTTTGAAAATGAGTTAAAGCAGGATAAAGAAGATTTTGAAAGATGGGTAGCTCCATTTAAAGAAGTATTTGTCGTTGAATTAGAAGCTGATTTAAAAGAAAGATTAAGAAGAAATAGAACTGAAAATAGATTAGAACATAAACCTTCAAAAAGGGATATGGAAATGAGTGAAAAAAGATTACTAACAGCAGAGCAAAAACATAAACTGAATTCAGAACCTGGACAAGGAGAAAAACTATTTGAAAACTATATGAAAATAAATAATACAAATATTTCTGCTGAAGAAGTTGCAAAGTTGATAAAAAATAGATTTGAATTATAAAAAGGAGTAGTGATAATTATGAAATATTATAAAAAACTAATAGGAAATAGAATTTACTTATCTCCAGTAAATGTAGAAGATGCAGAAAAATATGTAGAATGGTTTTGCGATTTTAAAATGACAGACGGAATAGGCAAAAGCAGTAGTCTTATGACGGTGGAAGCAGAAAGAGAATGGCTTGAAAATAATTTAAAAAATAACGATTTTAATTTTGCTATTGTAAATTTAGAAAATGATGAACTAATAGGAAATTGCGGAATTATGAATATTAAACAAAAGGATAGATGTGCAGAAGTTGGAATATTTATAGGAGATGAAAAACACAGAAGTAATGGATATGGAGCAGAAGCCTTAAGATTATTATTAGATTATTGTTTCAATTATTTAAACATTAATAATGTAAATCTTGGTGTAATGTCATTTAATGAAAGAGCAATAGCTTGTTATAAAAAAGTTGGATTTAAAGAATATGGCAGAAGAAGAGAAGCATATTTTTTAAATGGAAAATACTATGACCACGTTTATATGGATATTTTAGCTAGAGAATTTGAAGGAAGTTACATTAGAAATAAAAATATTTAATACAAAAATACTTGAAGTTATATAAAACTTCAAGTATTTTAATTATCTTTTTGTTTGCATAGAATACAAATGATTTATAGTTTGTTTTACAAACTCTTTATTATCAGGCTTTAATTTCAAATATTCTACACTTGTTTCAGTTGGAAGAATATCAATAGAATCATTATTATTCTTTATAAGTTTATTAAAAATATAATTTGGAGAAATATCCAATACATTACATATATCTATAATTAACAGCATACTGCCAGATGTTTTGCCACGTTCAATTGTTCCAATATATTGTGTAGTAACATTACATTTTTCTGCAAGTTGTTCCTGTGTTAAGCCTTTTTTCATTCTAGCTAATTTGTATTTAATTATATTTTTACAAATCCAGACCTCTGAAAATCGTTTTTAAGACATTTTTATAATTAACTAATAAAACTAATCGTCTAAATATTAAATACTTTATTTTACATTTAATGAAATCTTCTTATATAAACACATTTATAAGATTATTATTTAATTTTTATACATATTTATTATAATAATATGTAATTTTTATTGATTTGTATAAATCTTTGTAATTATTGCAGCAACTCAGGTTTAGCTCAAAAATTGCT
>ULML01028788.1_pt1 | contig 71041 bp, 93 predicted proteins | sample 1951651 | NCBI WGS metagenome assembly ULML01 (sample SAMEA4835549, study PRJEB28245) | human gut metagenome | biome: gut microbiome; material: fecal sample | place: Denmark | collected 2008
AATGGTGACGAACTTTCCGAAGAAGATAAAACGGTTCTATTTAATGCAGGCATTAATGTCGATAAGATAACACCAGAACAATTACAGGCAAAAATTAGTGCTCTGCCAGATGATCAGAAGCAAGTACTGTTAGATGCAGGAATTAATTTTGATGGGTTATCTAAAGAAGAGATACAACAAAAAATTGATGAAATGCCAGATGAGCAAAAGCAAATATTATTGAATGCTGGAATTAAAGTTGATGCATTAACCGCAGACGAACTAACCACAGCATGTAATAATCTTATTACAACTGTTGAACCAACTCTTAAATCAATAAGCCTCACATACGGTATCACCAAAACCTCAGAGGAGCAACAAGATGGTACTCTTGAGAAACTTCAAGATTGGGAAGTTAACGGAATGCATTTTACCGCTTACGCAGTAATGGATGCGGAAAGCAAAAATGAGGTTCAAGAAGAAAAAGACAAATTGACCGAACCAGAAACGGTTGCGCTTATGCCTGAAGTCGATCCAATTTATAAAACTGTAGTAGAGACAGAACTTGATAATTTAACAGCAGATAGAGATGTTAATATACATACACACACTATTCCAGATACAAACAATACCAGCGGATGGGGGCCATATAGTATCGTTCATGATAATGGTGGGCTAAATGGCACTGCCCATGCTTCTGGAGATTGGGGATTAAAACAATCCGAACATAATTCTCTTGTAGGGGAATTAGGAACCGAAACGGTAAAATCAATTGCCGTACTAATTTATTTAATTGCTGAAATATCCTAAAGCTTATCTAACTACAACATAGTTGGCAACAACAAGTGTGAATGTAGATGAAAATCAGAAAAAATAGATAAGATGGTATATGGTGAAATATGTGGAATATGCAGTAATGCAGTCCTAAGTACTTTATAATGGACAATCAGCAGCTAAGGCTCTTGACAAAAATAAAATTTGTGATATAATACATAATACAAAATTAATGTTAAGAGCAAAGTTCAACGACTATCTCGTAAGAGAGTAGAGTGTAAGCGATTGACACTCGAAAAGGTAAACATGTAAAATTAATTATTTTCTAATGAAAGGGAGTGAAAATATGTTAGTAGATGACCGTATAGAAATTAAGTGGAATAAACATAATCGTAAAAATTTAGAAGAAAAAGGATATGTTTTTACAAATTACGGAGATTCAATAATTATTAATACAGACGATCTTAGTGATGGTTCTCATGAAAATGTAGTTGTTAAATGTGACTATTGCAATAAGGAATATGAGTTATCGTATAAAAATTATATAAAAACAATTAAAAAATATGGGAATATAGCTTGTAAAGATTGCGTTGGAGCAAGGTGTGCAGAGATTACACTTAAAAGAAGACAAGATGAACTTTATAACCAACTATTATCTAAATGTGAAGAGTTTGATTATGAATTATTATCCGAAAAAAGCGATATAAAAAATAATCGTACATATATAAAATATTTATGTAAAAAACATGGCGAAAAAACGATTAAGATCGCAAATCTTATTAGTGGTAAAGGATGCCAGGATTGTGCAATAGATAACGTTAGAACATTATGTCAGCTATCTCCAGATGATGTTTATGATCGTATTAAGTCTTTTGGTGGAATTTTATTAAATAAAAATGATTATAAAAATAGGACAGAAAAAAATTTGCAAGTATTATGCCCTGAATGTAATACTACGTTTACAACATCTTTAGTCCTATTTACGCAGCATAAGGGTCAAGTTTGTGATAATTGTCAAACACGTGAAAGTATGGGAGAAAAGAAAATCAGACATTATTTAGAAGCCAATCAAATTGTATTTAAACAATATTATTGGTTTTGCGATTGTAGGGATATTAATCCTTTGCCGTTTGATTTTTATTTACTAGAAAATAATGTTATTATTGAATTTGATGGCAGACAACATTTTGAAGATACCGGATACTTCTCATATTCATTTGAACAAACAAAGAAGCACGATGAAATGAAAAATAATTATTGCAAGACCAATGGAATTTATTTAATTAGAATTCCGTATTGGGATATTGATAAGATAGATAAAATATTAGATAAAGAATTAATTTTACATGAAGATATAGTCTAATCTCATAGGAAACTATGAGGGGTATTTTATATGCCCTTATTGGTGTAGCGAGCCAATAAAAATATAAATGAGTTGATCCTCACACTGGAAAATATTATACAGTTGGAGATAAGGGCGCAGAACTAGTAGACTTGCCAAAAGATGCGATAATCTTCAACCACAAACAAACGGAACAATTGTTTAAAAATGGACATATAGGTTCTCGTGGTAAAATGGTTGGAGGACAGGCTTTTGCCGAAGGTAACGCCCATTATGGACTCTTTACTGGCTATACCGATTATGAAGATGTCTTTAAGGATGGATCTAATGAATGGGTAGACGCATGGGATAATACTCTACGTTCTATTTCTGATGCTGCGGATTCAATTTCTGGTGCCGGAGATGATCTTTCTGACGCAGCAGATGATTTCGAAGAATTGTTTGATTGGTTTGCAGTTCTTCTTGAAGAAATTGACGATGACTTAAATTATGTATCAGCTAAACTTGAAAATGCAGTTGGTATATCTGCTAAAAATAATCTTCAAGATGAAATGATAAATATCAATAAACTTAAACTAACAGAACTTGGAGAAGGATATAAACTTTATGCAGATTATGCAGCAGAACTTCTTGGTAAAGTCCCAGAACAATACCGCAATCTAGCAGAACAAGGTGGTGTTGCCTTAACAAAGTTCTTAGGCGAAGCAAATCAGGAAGTAGTCGAAGCAATTAACAATTACCGTGAATGGGCACAAAAAGCAGCGGATGTAAGAACCCAGCAACAAGAAGTCAAAAAAGAAATCACTTCAATTTCTTTACAAAAGGTACAAACTATTGCAGATGAATACGATAGAGTCATTACAAAAATTACAACAATGAATGACTTAATTCAAGCTAACATTGATCTCATAGATGAACAAGGTGAGCGTACTTCTGCAGTAATGTACGAAGAAATGATTAAGAATAGTAGCAAACAACTTGATGAACTCAAGAAACAACGTGAAGCCATGCAAAAGGAATTCGATGCACAAGTTTCCTATGGGAATATTGAAGTTGGTTCCGAGGCATGGTATGAAGGAATTTCTGCCATTCAAGATGTAGATAAGTCAATCATTGATTGCCGTAAAGACATTGAAAGTTTCCAAAATTCCATTAATCAGTTACACTGGGACAATTTCGATAAGCTTATTGATGCTATTGATAATGTTGGTACAGAACTATCTAATTTGGGAGACCTAATTGACGATGACGATGCCGTTGATGAAATGGGCAATTGGACTGATAAAGGTATTACCAAAATGGGTCTACTTGCACAAGAAATGGAGCGTGCGCAATATAGGGCACAGCAATATGCAGAACAAATTGATTATCTAAATCAGGAGTATGCCGCTGGCAAATATAGTACTGATGAGTACAATGAGAAACTACAAGAACTAAAAGATGGCCAATTTGATAGTATAAAGTCATATGAAGCGGCAAAAGATGCTATTATTGATCTTAACAAGACTCGTATACAAGCGGTGAAAGATGGAATTGAGAAAGAATTAGACGCCTATCAAAAGCTTATTGACAAAAAGAAGGAAGAATTACAATTACAAAAAGATTAAGTTTTATGTTAATTACATAAATTTACTTAGTCCGTTATATATAGAAATGTATATAATGTATTCCTTTGAACTGCTGGGAAACCCTTAGAGCTTTACGAACCACAACATAGTTGGAAACTTCAAGTGTGATGGTTTAAAAATCGTAAAGATTGGGCAATCAGCAGCTAAGTATCTTGACAAATTTAAAATTTGTGATATAATCACAATACAAAATTAAGTCATGATAAAAGTTCAACGATCATTCTCTGAAATGAGATTAGGGAGAAGTCTCCCGAAGCTGAGGACACCTAAACTATAAATATAGCAAGGTGAATGATATGATCTGCACTTTAGTGAAAGCTAAAGAAAATTTACTTAATAAAGTAAAATCTATAGGGTGTAACGAACCTATATGAATAAAATTTTTAACTAATACAGGAAAGAAAGTAGGTGAAAATATGGGAAAAAAGAAAACACATAATGAATATGTAGAAGAAGTTGCAATAAAAAATCCGAATGTAGAAGTGGTTGGAACATATATAGATGCTAGAACTCCAATATCTCATAGATGTAAATTACATAATATATTATGGGATTCAGCCCCAACAAATATATTAAGAGGACATGGATGTTCAATCTGTGGTGGAAACATAAAAAAATCACATGAACAGTATGTTGAAGAAGTTTCATCTATTAATAACAATATTGAGGTAGTGGGGAAATATGTTGGTGCAAATAAAAAAATTATACATCGTTGTAAAATTGATGGATATGAATGGAATGTTGCCCCATCTGTTATTTTAAGAGGGACTGGATGCCCAAAATGTGGTGGAACAATGAAAAAGGAACATGAACAGTATATTAAGGAATTAAAATATGTAAATCCAGATATAGAAGTTGTTGGAGAGTATACTAATGCACATAACAAAATATTACATAGATGTAAGATAGATGGCTATAGTTGGCTTGTAAAGCCTACTCATATATTGGATGGTTCTATTTGCCCAAAATGTAATGAACGTAATTTATCTAATATGTATAAAAAATCACATGATCTGTATGTACAACAACTATCTATTGTTAACCCAGATTTAGAGGTAGTAGAAGAATATATCAATGCAAGAGTTCCAATTCTACATAGATGTAAGATTGATGGATATGAATGGAAAATAACCCCAAGCAATGTTTTATTTGGGCAAGGGTGTCCAGTATGTCAAGAAACAAACGGCGAAAGACAAATTCGACAATGGCTCGAAAATAACAATGTTTTATACGTATATCAAAAAACATTTAATGATTGTAGAGATAAAAAAGTTTTGCCATTTGATTTTTATTTACCTGAGTTTAATACTTGTATTGAATTTGATGGTGAACAACATTATAGACCCGTTGATTTTTCTGGACATAATAAAGAACTATCATTGAACAAATTTGAGATAACAAAATGTCATGATAGTATAAAAACAAAATATTGCCAAGATAACAATATAAAACTCCTACGTATTCCATATTTTAAAAATATTGAAACTGAGTTAAATAATTTTATTCATTTAATATAGTAACATAATGGACACATGACTTCCAAAAACAGGTAGTCGAACAACAAAAGAATATAGCATCAATAGAGAAGCAGCTTGCTGCGATATCTGGTGATAATTCTGCCGCAGCGGTTGCAAAAAGAAAGAAATTACAAGCCGAACTCGCAGCGGCTCAGGAAGAACTTGATGAACTATATTATAGTCACAATATAGAACAACAAGGAGATGCATTAGATAAGAATCTAGAAGATTACCAAGATGAAAAAGACAAAGAGATGGAGAAACTAGATGAATATCTAAAGAACGTAGAGCAAGTTATTGCAGATAGTTTTGCGACCATTACTGGGAATACTGAAACTGTTGCTGAAACACTTAAGGGTATTGCCGATGAATATGGCATTAATCTATCTGAGGCAATTACAAGTCCTTGGGAACAAGGTTCTATCGCAATTGGTACTTATCAGGAACAACTTGATACATCTATAAGCGCATTTACTCAACAATTAGAAGGTATCAAGCAGCAGCTTATTGATTTACAAACAGAAGCAGATAAAACCGCAAAGAGTCTAGTTGAGGCAACTAATCAGCAAGCCAAAGATACATCTAGTGCAACTTATACTCCTCCTACGCAACCGAGCACTTCAGCTCCTAGTAATCCTACTCCTAGTAAGCCAGCCGTTCCTTCTGTCGGTTCTTCCGTCACTGTAAAGAAGTCGGCAACTAACTTCTCAAGAGATGGCGGTAATGGTACGAGAATGCAGTCTTGGGTTCCTGGTACAACATTTACTGTTTATCAGACAACTGGCTCAGAAGTCCTTATTGGGCGCAATGGTGGATACACTGGATGGGTGCGTTTAAGTGACATCGAGGGTTATCGACTTGGTGTTAATGGAGTCAAAAAGAATCAACTTGCTATTACAGACGAAGATGGTCTTGAAGAGTTAGTGTTGCATGCTGGAGTTAACGGAAAGTTGCAATATTTAAGCAAGGGTAGTTCTGTTATTCCTAGCGATATTACGGAAAATCTAATGGAACTTGGTCAGCTAGACCCAAGACAAGTGCTTGAGAGAAATATGCCGAAGATTGGTGCTCCTTATATTGTTAATAACAATATGGAAATTAATATGGAATTTGGTAGTTTGGTGCATGTTGATACAGTTAATCAAGATACATTACCAGAATTACAAAAGATGGTCAGAAGTGAATTTGATAATTGTATGAAGAGCGTAAACTCTTCGCTTCGTAGATATACAAGATAATTTATAAAAGGGGGAGGTGCTTCGGCATCTCCCCCTTCATTACATGAAGAAGTTATAGGAGGTGTGATCGTGTGATTTACCAACCTAAAATTGAATTTAAAGGAAGAAATAACTATGATGAACAACTCATAGTTGCAACATTTAATCCTGATTCTGGTGAAACAGATAGCTATTTAACTATGGAGCCAGTGTATACAGAAAGTTATGATGGTTCAATGAGGACTGATTATGGTGCGAAATATAATGATGTGGCGAAGCCATCTGTTACTTTTGTTGATCCAGACGGAGAAGATATTCAACCGTATAAGGTGCGCTCTATTCTACGGTGGCTAACTGGTTCAAGACAAAATGCATGGCTAAATGTTTATAACAGAGACGATGAAATATCATTTTCATATCTTGGACGATTCACAGATGTAAAACTGCAAAAAATGGACGCACGAGTTGTTGGCATATGTGCTTATTTTACAGCAAATAACCCATGGGCGTATTCTGAGGTTCAAAGAGTTCCTATGAATGTAAATGGGCAAGATATTGAGTTCAATATTCAAAATGATAGTGATGATATATATTCATGTATATATCCGTATATGACATTTAAAAATAAAAATAATGGCGCAAGTTTTTCTTTAAAAAATACAACGCTTGGGACGGAAACTATATTTAAGAATTTGCAGCAAGATGAATTGGTGACAATTAATAATAATTTTGTCGTTTATTCAGATAATGATAAGAGAATATTTGATGATGATTTTAACTTTGTATTCCCTGCGTTAGCCGCTGGAGTGAATCAATTTAAAGTTACTGGTAATGGAGAATTAGTAATTAAATTTAGATACCCAATGAAAGTTGCAGACGGTTTGATGAATGACTATGAAATTAAAAATAAAGTTATTATATATGTAGATGGTACTTCTATAAAGATTAGGGGCAATACAGATTTAGAGCCACCTTCTGGCGTCAACATTAAGGTCACGGGCACGAAAATGGCAATAAGAGGCAATGTTAAAAATATTAAAATTGTACATAATGAATCTATTAATAACGGTTAAGGGAGTGATATATAATGATGTTACCTAAAGACCTGCTTTCCGAAAATTATAGGAAACCACAGGTAATTTTATGCCAAACAAATAAAGAAAAAATTTGTCCACTAGATACAACAGATTTACAAGCTACGTTGAAATTCAATGGCTATAGTGAAATATCATTTAATGTCGCTTCTATTTACACCGATTTAATTTCTGGGGAAAATAAGCGTACACCATATTATGATTATGTTGAAGGACTTCGACTTGTATATCTTGAAGGATTTGGATATTTCCAACTTCAAGATCCGGAGTTATATGGCGATGGCATTCAAGAATATAAACAAATAAATGGATACTCTCTTGAATATGCTTTATCTCAAAGATATCTTGAGACATTTATCATTAATATGGGAGATGCAGGGGACACAATCGGCAGTATTGATGGTGTGGTTTTATATAATCCATCCGATGTAGAACACAGCTTATTACATCTTGTTTTACAAAAAGCATATGGATGGACTATTGGGCACGTAGATGCTGAGTTACAATCACAAAGTCGTAGCTTTGAAGTAGATAGAGAATCTATTTATGATTTTCTTATGAACGATCTATGTGATACATTTAAGTGTTATATTGAATTTGACACTATCAAGAATACGGTAAATGTATATTCTGAAAATGAAATTGAGCGTTTTGTTGGAGATGGCGAACAAAATACTTTTCAATTAACGATTGATTTATCAGATACTACATCTGTTACTATTAATGGCCATATTATTACTCAGTATACATATAATAAAGACACAAAAGAGATAACTTTTTCTGTTGCCCCAGCACAGGGTGATATTATTGAAATTACAGACGAATATAAGAAAAAGTATGATACAGATGTTATTATAGCTTTTGAAAATTTATCAAATGAAATGCGGGTTAATTACTCTTCTGATGATATTAAAACTGTGCTAACCGTTAAAGGTGCAGATGATTTAGATATTCGTGACGTTAACTTTGGACTCCCGTCTATTATGAATCTTGATTATTATTGTACTCCAGAATGGATGGGCGATAAGCTGTATAATGAGTATTTGCTATATTCTGATAAGCAAGATAAATATATGAGTGGGTTTTACAGTAAGGACTTTAGTAGTGCAACAGAAGAATTATTTAATGTAAGTACCAATACGGAAACTTTTGTGGCAGGAAACACGCAAGAATTTACGGCAAAAGAGATTGTGAATATCTTTAATGCTGGGGGAGAAACTCAATCATTTGACATAAACAAAGTAACAGCTAGGTTTGATGTGAATAGTGTAACAGAAAATCATATGATTACTGGATCAATAGAAACTTTTACTGAACCAGAAATGCGAACTGAAACGGTACAGTGTTCTGATCCAACAGAAGAGACGATTACTGTACAAGAAATAACTGCCGAGTTTACAGCAGAAGATTCACAATCTGAATTTCAACTACCAGATGATTTTAACTTTAATAAAAATAGTATAGTAAAAGTTAATGGGATCAAAACAGTTGACTATCATTACAATGATACAGATAATACTATTGTGTTTAATGCAGCACTTTCAAAAGATGATATTGTTCAAGTTATTTCATGCGAAAATAAATTCAATATTACTAGTACAATTTCTGCATTAAGTAAAGTAACTTTAAATGACAACGAATTAGGGACGAGAGAATATAATGTTGTTAATAGCGTTCTAACAATAAATGCAGAACTTAATGTTGATGACACAATACAAATCTTTACATATAAAAATGTTTTTAGGTTACCATCTGCTCTAACTTCAAATAGTGTGATTTACATAAATGACGAGGTGTGTAGGGATTATTCTTATGATAATCGAAATAACAGGATGACCATTAACAGAAGGCTTACATCAGAAGATGTTATTAAAATTTGTACTGCCGATAAAATTATTACAAACTTTGTGTTGACGAATGCTGGTAATAAGATTAGTTCTGTCAAAGTAGATGGGAAAGAAATTACGGAATATTCAGTACAATATTCAGATGGTAGTAACATTGTGACGATAACAAATTCAGCACTTTTAACCTATGGAAGCAAAATTGAAATTGAGTCTATAGACAATAGTTTTCTTATGAAAAATATCAATAATAAAATTATTGCTGTAAAAATTAATGATGTTACTACAGGAGATTATCAAGTTGATGATAATCAAATAACAATTACTGATAAAAATCTACGTAAGAGCGATATGGTTACTATAGAATCTATTGACATGCATTTTGATTTATCTCAACATAAAGATAAAGAAATTGTAGCTGTTAGTATTAATGGCGATATAATTTCAACAGATAATTATAGTTTTAATAAAGAGACTGGTATATTGACTATTATTAAATATAATTTAAAAAATAAAGACTATATTCTAGTAAATTTAGTTGCAAATCAATTTACTGTTCCTAAAACAAAAGATAAATTATTGTCAATAAAAATAGACACCTCTAAAATTGCAAGTACTCAATATCAATTTAATAATGCAACAGGTGTTTTAACAATTGCAGATATTGATACACTATTTAATGGTGGACAACTTACAGTAGCATTTGTAGATGAATATTTTGTATTGAATGTACAATACGGGAGAATAATTGCTATTAGTATTGATGGACAAAAAATTCAAGATAATGAATTCAGATATACTAATAATAAATTATACATTATGTCTTCGTTATTAGAAGCTAATAGTTATATTAATGTAATACTTGTTGACACTCACTTTAAACCGACTCAGTTAGAAGGTAAAATTGAAAAAGTTAGTATTGACGATGTAGTAACATCGAATTATGAATATGACGCAAATCAAAATTTATTATTAATTAATGATGAGCATCTTGAAATTAATAGCATTGTTCGTTTAGAAACTGTTAATAATCAATTTTATTTGTCCGAAATCAAAAATGCACCATTAGTGTCTGTAACAGTGGATGGAATTAAAATTTCAAACTATGCATTGGTATCTGACGTATTATTTGTCTATGACACATTGTCTGCAAATAGTATTATTGTAGTTGAATTTATAGACAATCATTTTACAACAGAGAATGATATTGGAGATAGACATATCATTGAAAAAAAATCAAATGATGATATGCAGTTTGAAACATTATCAGAAGGAAATAATGGCTATACATATGATAGTGCAACAAAAATTTTAACGATTCATGTACCATTACAAAACGGTGATCAAATTAAAGTTAGGACCATTGATACGACGAATGCATTATTAGTTGTTGAATCTAATCCTAACGACGGAGAGATAGCATTAAATGAAGTTATTCCAACCTTAAAATCATATACTCCAAAAGTTGGAGATTATGTAGTTAAGATTAATGGTTACACGGAAATTTTAAAAGAGTTATATGAATTAATAGATAAAAGATTAACAGAAGAAAATTCAGTTCCTGATGAATATAAAATTACTGAGATTAAATTGAATCCCGATAATTTTGATCAGGCTGATTTATTTTTACCAGAACCTAGTATTGAAAATCTTGGTGAAGTCTATAAAATTATAAATCAAGATAAAGTCGAAGAAGATGGACAAATTACCTATAATGATATTGCTTGCAAATATTATGTATGCGAAATTAAAATGACGACCATTACAGATGACTCAGGACAAACAAAGAATCAGTATACATATCTTTGGAATGAAAGAAATATAGTTTTTGGAGGGGACGGCATTAATTCTCTGAAAGAGAAGATTGATATTTATTTATCAATTAATGATGTCCAAGTTGCTGCAGAGTGGGATCAAAAACCACAGGATAGTGACGAATATAAAAGTTATATTGATAATTTAAACAAATTACAGCAAGCAAAGGATGAACTTGAGAAAAAACAAAAGGGCATCGAAGATATTAATGAACAAATACAATTGGCAAGAGAACAAATACAATCTATTTCTAAAGATGTTAGCATAGATAAAAACTTTTCACCTGATAGTCTAGATAGGCTCTCTTTATTCTTACGTGAGGATGAATATACCGATGATTGTTTTTGTGTTACTGATATTGATACGGATTTAGATATTATTAATACGAAAAAGGAATTGTTAGCTGCCGGATTTAAAAAGTTGAAAACAATTTCTAGACCAACATTGTCATTTTCTGCTTCAATTAAAAATTTATATGCAATGCCAGAGTTTACCCCTATTTTACGTCAGTTTAATCTTGGTAACTTTGTAAAAGTTAAGATTAGAGACGATTATATTAAAAAAGCTAGATTGCTTGAAGTACAATTAAATTTTGATGATTTAAGTAGTTTATCATGTACTTTTGGTGATTTACTATCTGCAAAAGATCAAGGCGACTTACATGCAGACTTACTGGCTCAAGCAGTTAGCGCTGGTAAAGCTGTTGCAAGTGGTTCATCTTATTGGCAAAAGGGATATGATGTAGCGACAGCCATCGAAGATAAAATAAGACAAGGTTTAATTGATGCAACTACATCTATTAAATCAAATTCTGCTGGTCAAAATGTTTCTTGGGATAATTACGGAATTCATTTACGCAAGATAGTTGATGGCATTTTAGATAATCATGAAGGATGGATTACAAATAATAAATTTTTATATTCTGATGATAATTTCAAAACAACAAAGTCTGTATTTGGTAATTATACTATTGATGGAGAAACATATTGGGGTATTTTAGCTGGATGTGTTAGCGCTGGATTAATTGAAGGTAGTAAAATTATTGGTGGAGAAATTTGTATTGGTGAACGAGAGGATGGAACATATAATTTTAGAGTTGCTCCAGACGGAACTGTAACCATGAATAAAGGCGATGCAGCAGCTAAATTGTCATATTTTAGTTTTGATGGAGATAATGGATTAATCATTGGTGAAAATAAGGATGGAGATTATTTCTCCAGAGTGTCTGCACAGAGAATTGAGTTTTGTCGTAAGGCAAGAATTTTAACTGTCACTTCTGAACCAACACACATATATTCCAATTATGACTATATTTTATATGAACATCAAGAAAATAATATCACATATTATGATTATTATAAAAATCCAGATTTTGTTTATAAAACAGAAGAACCAATTTATGAGGCAAGGTACACTAATGAAAATCCAATAGATATAGAGGCTGAAATAAAATTTGGTATACCAATTACATATTTTGCAAATGATACTGCATATATGAAACAAGCAGAGATTGAAGGAGATTTAAAGGTTGGGGCATCTAATATAACACCTAGTATTACATTAGGGAATTTTAAATTTCAAATAGAAAGCAATGGAAGTTTATCCATTGTTGCAACATAATTATTAGGAGGTGAGAAATATGGCAACTGCATCAAGCGGAGCTTTTGAAACTAGCGCATATGACGCTGCTGGTAGTTTATATCCCAATAGAATTAGAATAGAGTGGTCATCATCCCAAAGTGTTGCAAATAATACATCAACTATCTATTGGACTGTAAAATCTGCTGGCGGTAGTGGTAATTCATATCACTATGTTATGACTGGGCCAGTAACAGTAAATATTGCTGGCACAACCGTATACAGTCGATCAGATAGATTTGAAATGCACGTAGGTGAAACACTTGGTTCTGGAAGTTTTACCCTTACACATAATTCAAGTGGTAGTGCAACATTAACTGCCTGGGCAGAGGCAGCAATATATACTTATGCGGTAAGTAGTACTCGATATAGTTATTCTGTTGATTTACCGCAAATACCAAGAGCGTCAAGTATTAGTGCAAACGGAACAACTATGGGCTCTCCAATGAATATACAAATCTCTAAGGCAGTATCTTCATTCACTCATACGATATATTGGTATTTTGGTAATGCTAGTGGAACAATTGCATCTCAAACATCTAGTTCGTCTGTTGCATGGACCCCACCATTGGATTTAGCAAATCAAATTCCAAATGCAACATCTGGAACTGGAACACTAAAATGTATTACATATAATGGTGGCACTAATATTGGAGAAAAGTCTATTAATTTTACCTTAACTGTGCCTTCAAATATAGTTCCATCAATTAATAGTTTTAATTCATCAATAGCAAGCACACGACCATCTGGATGTGGACTATATGTTAAAAACAATTCTACTGTAAAATGGACGGCATCTGTTTCTGGAGCATATGGTTCTTGGATTAGCAAATGTACTATTAGCGGCCCTAATTTAAGCTATGAGTCCAATAGTTCTTCCGGTTCATATTCTGCTACAAGTTCTACTTTGACTACTTATGGTAGCAAAGAGTATACAGTTACAATTATAGATAGTCGTGGTCGAACTGTAAGTATGAAACGCTCTATTTATGTAGAAGATTATAATAGCCCAATATTAACTTCTTATAATTCATATAGAAGCAATGCAGATGGCAGTATTAATAGTGCTGGTGAATATGTAACACATAAATTAACATCATCGTTTTATACATTGGGTGGTAAAAATAACATTAGAATTGATGTATACAGTAAAGAGGGAGGAACTAATAGTTATGGAAATTTAGTGATCATTAAAAATGATTCTAATAATACTATTAGCTATACATATACTTATGCATCAAATTCTTTTGACACATCAAAAATATATGAATTTAAATTTGATATTTATGATAGTGTTGGAGGACACGATACAAAATATACACGTGTTGGCACAAAAAACATTCCATTTAATATTGCTAAAAATAATAATTCTGCAGCAATTGGTGGATTTGCACAAAATTCTAATTCCGGTCGTTTTGACTGTTTCTGGGAAACCCATCTTGCATCAGCTCCAATAATTAATTCTGACAAAAAAATTAAACGTAATATCGAAGATATTGATATTGATGTCATAGATTCTCTACGTCCAGTACAATATAAATTGATTAATGAAGATTCGGGCACAACTCATTATGGATTTATCGCTCAAGATGTAGAACAAGCTTTGGCAAAAGCTGGGGCAGCTAATGACAGACTTGGCGTGGTTCGTTATGATGTAGATAAAGAGACTAATGAACGTATTAATTATGCGATAGCATATGACGAAATTATTCCATTGCTCGTAAAGAAATGTCAGGAACTTCAACAAGAAATTAATCGGTTAAAGGGAGAATAGGAATTTATTTTGTTTGGAGTTGATTAACATGGTAGAGATAATTACAGATATAGCCAGTGTGTTGGGTAGTATTATGACAATTATTGCATTTTTAAGTTTGCTATTAAAGCCAACAAGAAAAAAGATTGAAGAATGGATTCGCAATGTTACTGGGTATGAGGAGACTAAGGAATCAATAGAAAATCATACACAAAGCATTAATACCTTAAAAGCAAATAGTGAAAAAGCAGATAAACAAATTCTTTCGCATATGCAAAAAATTGACACAAGGTTAGATAAATTAGATAAACGAGTTCTCGAAAATGAAAGAGATAGAATAAAAGCAGAACTATCCGAATATGCTTCGAGATGTGCCCGTGGTATAAAAATATATCCAGAAGAAATGACACACATAAATGAAATTTATTATAAATATCATGAAATATTGGGGTGTAATTCATTTGGTACAAAAATGTATGATATAATAGTTAAATATTACGAAAATCAAGAGTGGATAAAGACTTAAAATTTGGGAGCTTGAGAGAAATCTCAGGCTCCTATTTTTTTGCCTTGTTATAATCATCTATATATTGACTCATTACGTAATTGATTAAATTAGTGATCGTTCTTCCTTGCTTTTTAGCTATACACTCAAGTTCAAGGCGTTGCGAAACCGTCATACGTAATGTGAAGTTTGTTGTCTCAGTTGATTTTATTTCCAAATTTATCACTCCCCTCTCATACTATTTTACTTCATTCTCGTGTCATTTGCAATGCAAAAATAAAAAGAGTGGTTGAAACCACTCATTACTTAAGATTTTTTATAACAGACATAGATGCATTTTGTGTTTCTTGCAACAAATGAGAATATACTGTCATTGTAACGTCAATTTTTGCGTGCCCAACTATTTTCGAAATCATTGTTATTGGAACACCTTTGTCAATAAGCGTACTTACGAACGTGTGCCTCAATGAGTGTGGCCCACACTGTTCTATGTCTGCTTGTTTTAATATACGCTGAAATACCTTATACGCATCAGCAGGGCGAATTATTGTATTATATCTTGAGCGTACAATGTACTGTTCTGGATCATATCCTTTTTCTTTTTTCAAATCGTTAAGAGCCTCTATTGCCATGTCTGATAAAAATACGGTTCTCCCTCTTCCTCCCTTTGTAGTTGATTGATCAATAAGAATTTTGCTTCCATCATTTTTTGTTCGGTCTTTTACATATACTATGGTTCTTGATACATAGACTGTTCTTTTTTCAAAGTCAATATATTTCCACTTAAGTGCGAGCCCTTCGCCAAGTCTAAGCCCAGTATACATTAAGAAAACATAAAATGCGCCATATTTAAATCTTCTTTTCCCGTTACTATATTTCATATAGCAGGCGTTTACCAACCTAGCTCTTTCCTCGTCTGAAAAGAATCTTTGCTCTTTTTCTTCAAATAGTTCTCGTTTTGGCATCACTACATTGTCTATTGGGTTTTTGTTTACTTTTCCTCTGGCTATAGCATAATCAAAAATTTGCCCCAATGTTCCATAAGCTTTGCGAATTGTTGAACGTGAATACCCGTCTGTTTTAAACTTATTTATTATCATGGTTTGAATTAAACTATCGTCTATTTGCTGCAATGCCAAATCCCCTAACTGTTTAATTAAAAAATTTTCTGTTATGTCTGCAAGTCTATCATATGAGGCTGGTTTAATCGATGGCTGTTTAATATTTTTAAGCCATGAACGAGCAAAATCTTTAAATAAAACGTCTTTCTCTCCAACAATACCTGTTGACAATAACGCTTCAAATTCCTGCTTTTTGTTTAAGCACTCTTGCTTGGTGCCATAGAAATATTTCCTGCCAAACCCCTTGTATGATACAGATAATTTCCATTTACCATTATCACGCTGCGTCCAAGATCCTTCTCCGTTCATTCTCTTCTTTGCCACAATAACCACTCCTTTAACAATACAAAATTAATTGTACTACTATTATAATTTATGTTAACTGATGTGGTCAAGTTGTAAATTTCGTACCACATTTATACCACAATTATGGTATTAAATATGATGAAAAAACATCAAAAACAATGAATGTTAGTGAAATGTTTATGATTTATATATTAGGGTTAATCCATTGAAAATACTAGGCTTGTTGATTCTATAATGATAACATTTATTGCGCTAATTTTTATTCAAATGGATAAACTAGACCTACCTAGGTAAGAACTTCAAAGTATTGATTCGACTAGTGTTTGTGTGAATGTGTTTTGTATTTGACCACATCATATACCACAATTTGATTGTACCACAATTTGCAATGCATAGCAAGGCTTAATAATTATTTTTTATAAGCTAAAGTTTTCTTTTCAAACCATACATCAACTTTATCTTCAATGATAAGAAATTTGTTGCCGATTCTTACGGAGGGAAAGTCTTTTCTTTTGACAAGATCATATACAGAATTGATTCCTATTATACCTGGATGTTGCGCATTTAATTTTTCGTATAATTGTTTAACGGTAATATACTTCATTATATCATCTCCTTGAATATTTTTAAATAAATATGGCAATTATTAAAATGGTTGCATTGTTGTATATAAATTTACGGGGCTACTGGTTTGATTTCAGTAGTCCCGTTTTTTTATTTAATTTTATGTCGTAGTATTTGAAGATTTTGTTACTGTATCACTTGTCGCAACACAATCATCATATACAGATTGTAGATTTATTGAATCTAATGCTACATCACAACTCTTATATGCAGTTGCAGTTGTAGATACGCTTCTGTATAGGGCATCAGTTCCCATGTTGCTCCAGGTGTAATTAACTGCGCAATTTTTAGAGATTCCAATACTTTCTGCTTCTTTGACAGCATCCATATTGGCTCCAAGGAACATGAACTTCCAACCATGACCATTGGTTTGATGTTTAATCATCTTTTCAATTTGTGACTTTGTAAACTTATGACTAGAATTTTCTTCGCCGTCTGTTGTGATTACAAACATAACATGATCTGGCTTGTCTTCTCCAAGTTCATCATGTCTATCCTGAACACGATTGATTATATCACCAATAGTATCTAGTAAAGCAGTTCCACCACCAGCAACATAATCCTTCTTTGTCATAGGTTCTACTTCATACACATCAATTCCATCATGAAGGATTTTCCATGAAGTATCAAATAAAACTGTCGTTAGTTTTGTCTTAGTATCGTCTTTTTGACTTTCTACAAATCCATTGAACCCTTCAATGGTATCATTCGTAAATCGAGACATACTTCCTGATTTATCAATTATAAAAACAATTTCCGTACCTTTCATTGTATTTCCTCCCATTGTTTAATTGTTATGCTCCGGTAGAACCATAACCACCGACTCTAACGGTTGTAGTATTATCATCGTCTGTGGTAAGATACTTAATAAACATGCCCTGGCCAATACGATCTCCAGTATGTACCGTGTAAATAGTTTTACCGAGATTGAATAGTCTGAATCCAATGTTGCCATCATTGTCAGGATTATTTGCATAGTCGCTCTCGATCCATCCTTGCGTATTTGCAATCATAATAGGCTGTTTCCACATTGAGCTGCGAACATTAATGAGTAGTGCTTCATCATTTTCAAAAATAGCTTTCACGTCTGTCCAAATCATTTGTGAACACATTGGTTCGATATCTACACTAATGGGACTATAAAAGTCATATGCGATACTATTTTTAGTAGCACGAGTGGGGAGTTTAATGTCCCCACTATTTTTTCTGTGCTTGTCTTTAACTACTTCAAAGTATCGCATTAGAACCACCATCCAAGTAACTTAGATAGATTTGGGAAATTGTCATCCTCAAAATATCTATAATCTCCAAGCTGTAGTGACCCGTAGTCCTTGCAGTATTTCTTCATCAGCTCTCCAAGTTCTTTATACTTCTTCTCAATTTCAGTCTTACGAGCATTCTTTTCTTCTTCAAGCTTCTTCTTTGCAAATGCTTCTTCCGCCTTCTTTCTATCTGCAAGGCACTGTGCCTCATGAGTGTTTCTGTCCTCAATCTTTTCGAAAGTCTTACCACATACACCACAAGTGTAAATATTGTTATTAAACTTAGTATTATCCATATTAATTCCTCCATTTTATTAATTTTGTATTGTATTATTTAAGTAAAATAATACAATTTTGTTTAATTGTTTCTCTAACATCAATTAATCTTTGATTGCTACTTCCTCTAAATTTTAGACTGATATCTCGTAATGATTCGATGTATGGCCCGTCAACTACTGTGTCACACATAGCAAGAATATAATTGCGTAGTAATCCATTGTCCCAACCGACATCTACAGATGTATTAAAGTCATTAATACTAAGAGTATATCCTGTATAAAGCCAAATATCTTTGTTTGGAAATTTTTCTTTCGCCTCTTTAACTATGTCATATACAACTGGTAAATTTTCATATTCGAGTGGATGTCCACCAGATAAAGTTAATCCTTGAACCCATGGTTTGCTCAAAGCATTAAATAATTCTTCCTTTGCCGAATTATCAAATAGTTTTCCTGCATTAAAATCCCATGATTCAGGATTATGACAATTATCACAATGGATGTTACATCCAGACACCCAGAGTACTACTCGTACTCCGGGCCCATCTGCAATCGAACATTTACTAATTCCTAAATAATTCATAATATTCACCTACTAATAATCCCATCGTGCTTTACTCGCATTTCAACTTCTTGCTGTTTGCCCTTATTGAAAGCTGTTTTGTAGTCATTTGTTAAATAACCAGTGACTCTACGGAGTCTTTTTATATCATTGCTGTTGCACATTGGGCAAATATCATTCATTTCATCACAATATCCACAATGCATGCACTGATCATTTGGGACATTAATTGCAAAATAAGGAATATCTTTATCCATTGCATAGTTAACAATAGTTTCAAGGGCTTCAATATTATTTTTACATCCGCTTTCTAATTCAACATACGTAATGCAACCTGCATTCGAATATCCAGTAAGCTGAGATTCAATATCAATCTTTTCAAATGGATTTATTTCTTTCCAAACAGGAACGTGAATTGAATTAGTGAAAAAGTCTTTGTCTGATACATTTGGAATTTCTCCATACTTTTCTTTGAACTTTTTCATTGAAGTATAACAAAGATTTTCAGCAGGAGTATAATAAACACCAAAATTAAGATGATATTCATTTTTAAACTCAGCACATCTATCTTTGAATAACTTCTCAATACGCTTTGCAAGTTCCATGCCTTCGTCTGTAGTATGATCGCATCCAATTAGGATCTGTAGTGTTTCAGCAAGTCCAATTTGACCAAGTGCAAGGGTCCCGTGTTTTAGAGCAGAACGGATTCCTTCTTCTGGAACATATCCTGCCATAACATTATTTTCATACATAAACTTCGCAGACTCTGGAGACTGACTACAAATCCAATTGAAACGTTCAAGCAGCATATCTTTTGCCTCGTGAATTTTGGTATCAAGTATGTCCATGAAAGCATCGATATAATGTTCGTTTGTCACACCGAATGGGTTGTACGCCAAATCCGCTGCATACTCCTTTTCGATTTGTGCTTTCGCCTCCATCGCAAGCGTAGGCAGGATGATGGTCACAGGGCAGACATTTCCTCTTGAGTCTTTTTGATTGCCACTAATCTGTTGTATATCTAATCTTTTAAGATGTTCACCATTTAACACTCTTGATAATGTGTTTTTATATTGCTCATCAAAATTTATGTCCATAAATTGACAAGTTCTACATCCCATTGTTGAAAATAAATTTCTTAGATCATTAATTTCTTTAGCTATTAATTCCATATTATCAAATCACCTCTTTAATTATTGTTCTTCCAAGATAATAATTGTCAGGCTTATTTTCTTCAAAACACATGACATTATTAACTCCATCTGTATACCAATGTTTTCCTTTAGCAGAATCTAACTTTAAATTTGTTTGTTTCGCCCTTGCTTCTTTTATTTTTGCAATTGATTCAGGTGTTTGTTTAATACCTATGTGGCTTTTTGAAATTTTTGCTTTTATTTCTTCCGTTGGGCGATAATTGCTATAATTATAATTGGGATGACCCTTTAATTTTTTGGAAATTTTAGTACGTGTTTCTTCTGATAATTTTTTGCCATACATTCCATTTCCTTCACCAGAAACTGCTTCGCTAATTTTTTTATTAACTTCTTCTCCTAAATTACCGCCTTGTCCACCATCTGCAATATTTAAACAATTTTTATCATATTTTTCTTTATATTGTTTAATATAAAATTTTTCTAATATATCAGCTTGTTCTTTTGTATCGTATGTTTTTAAAATTTTTCGCTGTATATTTTCTTTGCCATATTTTTTAACCACGTTTGTCCATGCAATTCCGCTTCCAAAATATTCATCTTCAAAAATATCACCATCGTGTTTACCGATATAATAATATTTACCATATGACATTTCATAAATTTGACCTAACATTATTCTTGTACCTCTATACCAAGAATTTTTCCAAGTTCTTTATCTGTTTTTATAATATCTGCAATTTTTTCTTTTTCTTCAATAGATAAGTTATCTAAAATTTGTTGGCGTAGTTTAATATCTTGCTTATTCGCATCAATTTGCATTGAAACATCACAATTGGCATAATTAGGATAAAGTCTAAGACTTGTGGATTTTAATGCAAGCTTGAACAAATCATAATTAGGATCTCCTGGCTTACGATTTACACCCTTCATGCATTGAAAGATTCCACATGGAAAAATACTAGTACGATGAAGCTTACCGATGCCTTTAATAGAAATATCAAGTAGTGCTTTAGTTACCATACGTCCTTCTGGGAGTGTACAAGTACCATAATTAATTGACGTAAAAGGCAACTGATTGCCAGACCTACTTTGAAGTGTATTTAAGTTATGGTACATACCTTCAACTGCTTGATAGCACTCTCGTTCTGTCATGTCAATTGCGTATTTATAAGCCTTATTGTTCGTTTTCCAAAATTCATCGTTAATACTTCTATCACAATCAGAAGCCTTCATTGTAAATATTTCAGAATTGTTATTTTCTTCTAGGTATAACATTCCATCTCTATAATGTTTCCAAAAACTTTTTCTTACATAAGGAACCATTGTCCAGTCAAGGTGACTTGCGGAAACCCCACCGAACTGCTGTAGACTCTGAAGCTGGAAAATAACTGCAACAAGCTGAAATGCAGTATTAATACTTTGTGCAGGACGAACATCAGTCTGTCTAGTATTAAAACCGTTAGCCAATAAATCATCAAATGGGATAGTTAAACAATTGTGACTTCCAACCGCATAAGAATTAAGATCATGAATATAAATTTCATTATTCATATGATTTTCTTTTGCCATAGGAGATACCAGATAATTTAAAGCATAACTTCTTGTTACGACATCTGTTGCTTCTCCAGTTCTTCCACCAAATGAAGCTTCATCTACATTCGCATTTTGATTTTGAATATTCTTAGCTGTAAGCTTTTCTGCAACTGCATCCATTAATTCTTTATACTGATCTCTTGCCATTCCCTTTAAATACCTATATTTAATATAAGCTTTTGCAACATCTTTGCGCTTACTAGCCATTAATTTATGTTCAACGATATCCTGAATTTCTTCAACAGATATATCTCTATCTCTAGATTCAACAAAGTCTGCAATATTATTAGAGATTGCAATAGTTTCATTGCTTAATTCTCTATCAACCTCGATGAATGCTTTATTGATTGCGTTAACAATTTTATTCTTGTCAAACTCTACTTTCCTACCATCACGCTTGATTACAATCATCAGCATCACTCCTTATTAAATTTCTTATAAAAATCTTCATTATATGCTCGATATCTTTCTTTAATATCAGTCATATCTACCTTTGGATGCTTTTCTTTGAACTTCTTCCAAAATCCGCAAGTTTCAAACTCTGGACATCCTGCTCTGTATAAGCAATTTGGCATAAGCACATTTGCTAGTTGTGGTTCATAATTATGTAGTTCATATTTCAAATTTTCTGCCGCTTCTCTAGCTTCTTTGGTTGCCATAAAACAAAGTCTTTTACGCATCATATCAATTAGATTTTGGGCATTTGCATATGCGTCATGAGTAACAGGAGAATCTTGTGGTTTCTTCCCACGAGGAATTTCATTATTATTTCTGTCGTCACGCTGTGAACTAATAAACTTTTCATGCTTATGACGGCTTAGCTCTGTACTTACCCAATAAGGAATATCCTCCCATGTCCAATCAACCTCAAGACATCTAATAGGAGAATGTTCACTAATTAAAAGTTCTTCCTTAAACTTATCAGTCGGCTCTTTTTCTGTGAATTTCTTATTGACAGTTGTTCTACAATGATTCTTTATTCTTGTCCAAGAATCTGAAATATAATTAATTCTTATATTCAATCGTCCATCAACTCCTTATCATTTTTGTAACATTCTTCAACGGCTTCTACAATTTCATCCCAATTTGAGCAGCGTTTAATATCATAAATATCATCATGAATATCTGTATTCCATGGCCTTGTTACGAGTACTCGGTGACATCTAATATTATTAATTAGATTTTCTGCACAATCATCAATCATAACATCTGCGTTGAGCGCACTTTTGTCTCCAATGCAGATAACATGAGATTCTTTGACAAATGGCAGATAGTACTTAATCCATTCCATCTTCCATGGAAAATTGTTGTAATGTGTACTTGTGGCGATATAAACATTAAAACCATCATCGATGAGTTTCTTAACGCCCCATTGAGAATGATGGGTTGGAGACAGAGAATCCCATAGTTCACGCTCGTGCCATAGTGCCGAAAATTTTTCTGCATCTTCAAATGAAAGGCACTTATAAATGTCATACTGAGTAAAAGTTTCAGGAGAAATATTAGAATTATATCTCTCATTGAACATTTGACAAGTTCTATCAATAAGGTTATTTAGAACTTCGTCACAATCAACCATTACATTGTATCTCATAATTTCCTCCATTAATTTTGTATTGTTCCAATTCTTTCAGTATTAATAATCCATCTAACAATACTACTAGCTTTGGTACTATCAATATTAGAAACCGCATAATCATATCTATTTCTAATCTTCATTTCAGCAAACTGCTGGAATTCGTCAGCGGCACGTTTAGCATATGTCTCCATACTATCACCACGCTGTACTGCTCTTTCTCTACGAATAGACTTTGGTACGTTGATATAGATGCGCACAAATCGGTAAGGAAGTCCCATCTTTAGTAACATATCAGCGCCAACATTGTCAATAATATACAGGTCTGCGTTATCCAATTGGCTTTTTGTACTCCAATACATAACACCGTTGATGCAGGTTTCTGCAATAATCTCATTTGATGTCTTGGCATTTTGATAATCTTCATATGTTGAAAAAATATGACTTGTATCTGGCTCATCTTTGCGCTTTGCGCGAGTAGTATGACTAACCAACTTCTTTAGGCCAGTCTTACATAATCTGTCTACTAAAAAATCTTTACCGCAACCGCTCTCGCCTAGAATAAGAAAAATTGTTTTCCTATCATCCATTCCATTTCACATCCTTTACGTACTCTTCTTTTTCAAACAGTACTTCATTAATTGGCTTAGATTTAATTGCGTCCATAGGCAATAGCCTCTGTCCAATTGGAATTTCATCATAAGCTTCTGACATGATTTCATCAAATTGCTTCTTGCTAAGTGAAATCATGTAGCCATCATCAAAGAATGGGCAGCAATAACTCATATTCTGATGATCGAAATAAGTGAAATTATAATGTCTACGTCTAATAGTTTTTACAATCTCCTGTTTGTGTGCATTTGTAAGATGCTCAGTAGTATGACTGCTCAAAATATCAGACCATCCAACAAGCTTAGGCATCAGTTTCCTCCTCATTATTTGTATCAAACTTTGGCTCTTCTACAGGGTGATCAATTGCCTTCTGACAGAAATCACGAACCTTCTTAACGATTCTCTTCATATCTGCCATAGTACGCTTACCAGGTGCATTCATTGCAGTGTCAATCATATTGGCAATTGTTCCGCACATGGCACGTGCCCCGACTAACATTGCCTGAGTACGGATCTTTTCTACAACATCAGATACTTTTTCTTTTAGTTCATCTGTTGCAAGTCCTTCTGTCTCTGTTACAGGGTCTTCCTGCACCTGCTCATCTTCAATTTGTGTTACATTTTGTTCTTCCATGTTTGTCCTCCTTCATTAATTTTGTACTGTTATTATAGCACGATTGTAGAATTTGTCAAGAGGTGGCAATACAATTTTTATACTGCCACCCAAAATTTAATCGCCTAATAGCTTCATTAGCTCGTTTTCGTCTGCAATTTTAATTCCAAGTTGTTGTGCTTTAGCAAGTTTGCTACCAGCTTTATCTCCAACAAAAAGCACATCGAGATTTTTACTTACAGAACTAATAAACTTTGCTCCTTTAGATTCAAGTATTGCTTTAAGCTCGTCTCGTGATTGACTAAAAGTCCCGGTTATACAGAATTTAAGCCCACTTAACGAATTATCGACACTCTTCTCCTCAACAATAAAATTCATCTCAATAGGTAATAGCTCTGCCATTGGATCTTTACTCTTCCACCAATCGTGCAATGATTTATTCGTAATCTCTCCGAAATCATCGATCTGACTAAAGTCATAATCGCTGGACAACGCCTGTATAAATTCATAATGATCACCATTAAATTTCTTACTGATAGCCTTTGCCGCAGACAACCCAATATTAGGAATTGATAATGCTGTAATAAAGTTTTCTAGCTTCACGTTCCTTGATTTTTCAATGGATTCCAATAGATTATCAATAGACTTTGCGCCGTATCCATCAAGCCTAATAAGTTCATTCCTGTGGTCGCTTAGATGGTAGATATCTTTGTACTTGTGTATAAAACCATGCGAAATTAACGTCTCTAGGGTTGCGGAGCTAAGTCCTTGTATATCCATTGCTTTTTTAGAAACAAAGTGCTCAAATTTAGCAAGGTTTCTTGCTGAACAATCTGGATTAGTACACATTAATACCTTGCTATTGTCTGTATATTTAATCTCAGTAGGCTGTCTACAGCAAGGGCAAGTAGTAGGGGGTTTTAGCGTATTACTACGAGTTAGATTATCATCAATCTTAGGGATTACCATATTACTTCGGTATACCGTAATAGTATCGCCAATTCCAAGCTCAAGTTGCTCAATAATAGAAAGATTGTGCAGCGTAGCTCTTGTAGTAATGGCTCCGTCCAAATCTACGGGCTGGAATACGGCTACAGGCGAAATTAAGCCGGTTCTAGTTGGATTCCATTCCACGTCAAGTAATGTGGTTTCATACATTTCATCAGCCCACTTTAATGCCATACGACAGCCTTCATGATGAGCGGTAGCTGGCAAAGACTTGGAATACGACTTCATACACATTTCAAAAATAAGGCCGTCACAAGGGTATTGATACCATTCTGGCTGCATACCTTCGGTGCAAGCGTTAATATCGCCAGTACAGCGGTCAACTGTTTCAAATCCAAGATAATCTAAATATCCGAGCTCATCCCACTTAGAATCAAATAGTGTATCTTCATCATATAAATCAGATACGCATTCAAATACTACATAAGAAAGATTGCGTTGCTTTGTAATATTTGTATCAAGCTGACGTAAACTTCCTGCGGCAAGATTACGAGGATGGCTATACGGCTCATCAAGAGTTGCATTGATCTTACGAAAATTTTCCCAAGAAATTACACATTCTCCTCGTAGCTCTAGTTCTCTATTATAGGCAATATGCATTGGAAGATTTGAAATCATCTTTGCCTGAGACGTTACGTCCTCACCAATTTCACCATTGCCACGAGTTACTGCTTGAACAAATTCACCATTCTTGTAGCGGACTACAAGGGTTGCTCCATCTAGTTTATAACTGCAATAAAATGGCTGATTTCCAATAAACTTTTTGATTTCATTAACATCTTTAGTCTTTGCCGCTGAAAGCATTGGCTTGCTGTGTTTAACTTTCGTAAAGCAGTCGAGTACCTGACCCTGTACTTTGTGAGTTGGACTATTGGCAAGATAAAAATTCGCTTCATTTTCCAATCGTTCCAATTCATTATATTTCTTGTCATATTCTGTATCAGAAATAGTTGGGCGGTCTAAATCATAATATTCATGACAATATCGTAGAAGTTCCGCAGTTAATTCTTTAATTCTATCAATTTTCTTCAATACTCAATCCCTCCCATTCAATAAAATCTCCCAGCATTTTGAATCCACAAACTGGGCAATATTCCGGTATATCATCCCCAGGATTGTAACGACATTGAGGACAAACCATATAACACTGTCTTATAGATATTATCTTGTCAATAATAAATTTTTTCGAATCAAGTTTTTTATTCATTTATTTTACCTATTAAAACTTCATTTTTAATTGTTAGAAACATAATGATCCATATGGCCAAATCTTGCACACAATTCACATTTGTATTTTTCATCTCCAAAATGAAAACATCCAGAACATCCTTTGTTCTGCTCTTTATTTAATGTCTCATCTAGTTTTCTTCCACACCATGGACAATAACTAATATATACCCTTTGATACACATAGTCATCATCATAATAATTCCACTCGAATGTTTTGACATCAATAAAATGTTCATGTGTCAGAGGCTCAAAATAAACTTCACACTCATTAGATTCTGGATTACAATACTCACACATATTACACCAACATTCCTCCAACAACCTTGCTCACAATCCCCATATCGGCTTTGCCCTTTAGATTTGCTGCAACAAGCTTCATAACTAAACCACGATTGGACTTTGTTAGTCCAATATTGTTTTGATTGGCTAGATTAATAATAATCGTAGCAATTTCATCCTCATCTGTAATAAGTGTTGGTGCAAATTCTGTCACGACTGACATTTGATACGCATAATCTTTCAAAGTTTCTACTCGCTCTGCTGGACAGGTATCTAACATTTCCTGTACCATTTTCTTATACTTCAGCAGAACCTCGTTTACGAGACTCTCAGGAACGTTGTCCCTACACTTCTTATCAATTGCCACCTTCTTAACTGCATCTACAAGACTAGATAGTACAGCCTTACGAGGCTTATCCTTATTCTTCATAGCCTGAATCATCTCAGACTGTAGCGTTTCTAACTTCATATTCGCTTCTTCCTTTCTTACTTTCTCAGCTTACCATTCTGACTACTAATTTTAATTTTATTAAAATCATCTAGCATTTCTTGAAATGGCTTATGAGCTGTACTAGTTTGATTTGTAATTGTTAAGTCGTTTCTCTGTCTTGGCACATAAGTTCTATGTTCTTGGGCTTCACGAACCTTTACAGAACCACCTTGAATCTGTTGAATCTTATTTTTAAAATTTTGTGCATTTTGTCCTTTAAGATAATCATACATATCTTTAAGCAATTCATTCTCTTCCTTGGCTTTTCTTCTTTTAATACGTAAATCACGCACTTCTTTATACATTAAGTAACCCTTGTACATATCTTTTGGGGCAGATAATTCAATTTCATGAGCTATATCATTAAGTTCGTCTTCAGTTTGTTTAATAATATCTAAATTTCTTTCATAGTTATTAATAACTTCTTGAAAGATAGACACAACAGTAGTAGAATATCGCTCAATAATATTCATTACTCATTTTCTCCTACAATAAAATCATATACATCTGCCCAATTTTCAATCTTTACTGGATTACCATTAACTTTAACATCGCCAAGATGCATATCTCTAAGCCAATCTCTTTCATAGACAAAATACGAAACCCAACCGTCTTTGTCATTCATTGCATCTTCAAGAAGACCGATAGCAATATCAAAAATATCTGTGATATAAAGTCCACAGAAATCTGGAGACAGTTTCTTAAGGGCAGCGTCCGCAGCGTCCATTCTTTCATCTAGATCATATAGCCGGTTCATAGTATTTACAAATGTTTCCTTACTAATCATCAAATCACTCCTTTTTATTCAACCAATCACAATACCTCTGGCATTCTTCTTTAGATTTAAACCCAATCTTTTCCCCATATCCAAGTTGTTCACGCTTCTCAATAACATCATCGCAAAACTTATCATATACAAACTGGATTCCAAAATCTCCGTATGAGTAATCGTTCCATCTGCTGTCACCAGTGTATTGATAACTTTTATCAAGTCGATAATATCTTTCGGATTGATAATTACTGTCTTTGACTGTATATCTTATATAATCAATCCATGTTTCTTGTGGTTCATACCAATAATCTGGCTGAGAGCATGTGCATTTCTTACTTGTAGTTGTACCATCAGGCCAAGTCAAAACCCAGTTTCTATTTTCATCACATTTATCGCACTTAGGCTTTTCATGTGGTTTATTATCTGCAAACCAGATTTGAGATTTTTCAAGTACATCTTTAAATAAATCATCAATAGCAGTCTTATAAAATTCTCTTTCTACTTCTCTGCGAAGGTTTCGTGATTTGTATTCCAAATCACTTTCTTTTCTTGATACTTCTCGTGCTTTGTCTTCTAGCTCTTTATTGCGCTTCTCAAGATATGCATTGCGACTTTTAAGAGATTCCATATCATTCTTCAAAGAATTTTTTGCAGAATTAATAAGCTTTTGCTTCATCTCGTCAAATAGTTCATCTGCTTCCGATGGTTCCCATTCTGGTTCTTCGTAGTCCCAATAGCCCATACTTAGTTCTCCTTTGTTGCGTTAATCTTTTTTACCTGTTCAAAATAATCCTTGAAGCTAAACCACTTATCCTTCATGAGATGTCCAATTCTAATAATATGTCCACCCCATCCTTCAATTTCGACACGTACATATTTACCCTTAAGCGCTTCCCATGACTCAACTTCAAGTGTCTTCATAAGTTCAATAATTGCACCATATCCATCGGAAGAGGAATACTCTCCGACTTCTGCAAACCAATGGTCGAGGCAATAGCCACCAAAAGTACATGCCCATCCATCTCCTTCAATGGTTAAATCTGCAGTTAGACAGCCATGCTCTTCGCCAAGTTTAGTGCTAGTAATTTTAGCATTTAGAATTTCAGTCATATTCATATACATAAACTCCTTTTATATTCCGCTTATGCTCTTATCGTGCAAAGGCTTCGTCGGAACAAAGTCCTTATACATGTTTGCGCACCCACATTCTTTACAGTCACAATCCACTTCGCAGCCGTACACATAATAACTCTTATCACAATTACGAATAGTTTTCATACTATTTCCTCCTTTAATCTAGAACCATAGTCTTTTCTATTTGCATCAATTTTTCATCATTAATCATTTCTTCATCAAAAAAATCAAAAATATTTTTATCCTTACTAATTACAATATAGAGATCGCCAAATTTATTCATGTAACTATGCTGATTGATATTAGGAGCACCAAGTGAATCATCTTCTCCCTCGTCATAATCAACATAATAACTCTCAACCGTATCATCACTATACGTAATTGTGAGATCGACAATATCATTATATTCTTGTAGACGGTCAAAGAATTTCATAGTTTCATTTTCAATCCCAAAAGGATGATAGTCACCATTTCCTTCTGAGAAAATTTCCATAGCAACAGTACTGACGAAATTAGTCTTTGAAATTGAGTTACATGCATTTCGTCTAATCTGCGTCTCAAAATCCATTAGCTCCAATGTTCCAAAATATTTGGCATCAATAGTAAAGCATTCACAATTTTCAAATCCAAACTCAATTGATTTAACGTCTTTCATGCTCAGTCCTCCTTTAATTTTGTATTGTTATTATAGCATAGAATGGTCATTTGTCAAGGTGGCAATATGCACAAAAGCCGCAGCTATTTGCTACGGCTATTTTTGTTAATGTGCTGCAAGGTCTGCTTCGTGGAGCAAACAAATATCATTAAATAAAGTTTCCCCAAGAAGTTTTCTATCCTTCTGCATTGCTTTTTCAGAGTGCTCCCACGCAAGGTACGCTCTCATATGCCACTGAACAAGCTGTGCAACATAAAGATGATTGTCTATATCTCTAAAAAACAAGCTCATGTACGAACCAACATGTTGATGCTCATAAAAGTGACATCCATCAGTTTTCTCACCCTTACCATTGATATATGTAGCACAAAAAGGCTTACCACAATCGTGTATCAATGCCGCAGTTCTAAGTTCCCAGAATGCAACTGGCAATGAATTTAAGTATTCGAATGTTTTGAGACAATGTTTCCCAAGCGTTAAAGAATGATGGCTGTTATGTTGGTTGTAATCCATAACAGACTCAACCCAATCACATACTCCTCCGTAGCTTCCTTCTGCTCCTTCTGAATATACAATCTGAATATCGTCCCAATCTTCATACCAATATGGACTATTCCAGCTCATATACATACGCTTAATCACATGCTCAGGAACCTTACGCTCTCGTTGTGCGTTACGTTCAAGACAGACTTCATAAGGCGTTGCCATGAGGATTGCAATTTTCTCACAAGAAATTTTGTTAAGAGACTTAAGGAACTCCATACGGCGCTTGTATGAAATATTACAAGCATCGTACACCGCATTCTTTTCAGAAACAAGACACTCTCTAATACGCTTATGTAGTTCCTTGAACAGAGTATCATTATCTGTTTGATGATTCACATCTCCGAACATTTCCTCTCGAAGTGAGTCACTAGAGAAAATTTCTGCATCATATTCCTCGGCAAGTTTCTTGGCTTGCCAACTCTTTCCACTTGCGGGGAGCCCACACATGACAAAACACTTAACCATTATTTTCTCCTTCTTCTCTTAAAAATCCACCAATAATCTACCATTGCAAAATCTCTTCCGTAGTAATAAATGAAAATTGAATCTTCATCTTCTGCAATGTAAAGTCTGCCATTATAACTTGCGCTACATTTTTTCGTGTCTTCAAGATGTTCTCTACTAATTTTATCAACATCTTTCTGAAACATCCTCCAAATGCCCTCAGAATAAGGTTCTATCCAATTGTTAAACTCAATTCTGTGTGACTCATAATCTTTTCTCTGTTGTGTAATTTTATCATACGCTTGCTTAAGTTCTTCCATCGTATGTTCTTCTTTTGAAAAACGGAAGCCTTCTTGCTCTTTTACAATTTCTTCAGAATTGAGAATCGTATTGAAAAAAGCAGTGCCAGAAACAGGATCTATTCTATGATGAATATAATCGTAATCCATATACATGTTGAATTCTTCATCATCATATTCTGGTTCAGAATCATAGAAATGTTCCGTATGTTCGACAACATAGTAATGATTAAAAAGCTTATCAATAAATCTGTTGCTAGGCTTTAATTTTCGAAACGTAAGCCTATTAGTGCAGCCTCTTTCAAGTTCTTTTTGAATCAAGTCTTGACGAATGTTAATCATTTAATCACCAATCTCTTTCTTAATTGCAATCTTCATAATTTCATACTGTACACCGTCTAATGACTTATCAACATCTTCATTAATAGGCCATTCATATTCCAAAAATTGGTTACACATTGCATCGATATGATTAATAGCCATGATTGCTTTCGTCCTAGCTTCTTTTAAATCAAACGCTTTTCCAAGTTTTACTTCTTTGAGAAAATCAGGCATATTTGATAGCAAACAATCTTCATAAGACTCTCCATTAATATATCTTTCAAGATATTCTTCAATACGCAATAAATGATGAAGTTCTTTTGCTGAGTATCCATACTTTGCAATTTCAATAGCATGCGACGGAGAATTGTTTTCTAGCTGTTCATACTTCTTATGACTTAATCCCCACATTGATTTAACGGCCTTAACAGGATCATAATGTGCAATAGCTTCTCGTTCTTCAAGAAGACAATTCCATTCATCTTCATACATATGATTGATAAGATAGTATGGTGTAAACAAGCATTCTAGAAAGTTTAAGTTCTGCTTACGAAGCGTGTTTAGCATCAATCTCAAATCCTTCAAATCAATATGTTCTTCGTTTGCTCTTATATGAGTTGTGCTAATTGGCTGCTTGTTCATTACTATATCATAAAATGATGGAGTTAAAACCAGTCTAGTATCAATGTCTGATTTCTCCGTTTCTAGTCCATAATTTTGTGCGCCGCATAACATTAGACATACAATTCTATCTTCTGGAACGATTGTAAGTGCCTCGTTATAATGTTCTTGAACACGATCCATGATCCATTCATTAGAATGATAATTCATGTTACTGTCCTTTCTTAGTATCAGTACTCATCTTTGAACTCCTAAAGAACGAGCCGATTACGCCAAGCGTACCGCAAATTGTTGGCAACATATCCGTAGTGAATCTTGTTGTATTAAACAGATAATTCATTCCGTTAATAACAATGTTGCCAATAAAGAACTTCAAAATATGTCCTGTAACCCATCCAAAGAAGTAATACAGTAAAGGGCAAATAATAAATACAACAATTAAAGCAAGTAGTGATGCTAAACATCCAGCGATTGTTTTCTTCATAATTTATTCTCCTTTCAATTCATTAATAGCTTTAACCCATTTATTTGTATCCCAAGACTTTGCGTAATCCCAAAAAATTCTAGAATCAAAACAATGGAATAGAAAATCCTTCATATATGTTGGACATTTCATAACTTCACGAGCATAAGCCCCACGATTTTCAAACTCTTTCATATTAAAAATTTCTTTTAACTTATCAAATGCTTTGTATCCAATCTCATACATTGCTGCTTCCACTTTCTTCAACTCGTCAGCATAATCGGATGCATAAGTAAGGAATTCTTCCTGTTCTCCATCAAGTATAACCTGAACAAGACGCTCTGCATTGACTACTCCATTATTACGAGCATAATGTGCCATAACGTATTGTGGGCTTTTAATTTTTACTCTGTTAAAGTTATTGTCGCAAACTACATAGCCCTCCTGATTCCATGGAAGTGCATTTGCTGCCCTCTGTACATCTTCAAGAGAATGAAGAGGATAACGCTTAGGCGTTTCAAAAACATAGCTCATATCAGAATCTTCTGGATTCCATTCTCTACCATCTTCCATATCACGTATACCAAGAAAATATAGCTTAGTTTCTTCATATGGAATTACAACGCGGTTATACGGGGACACAAGTTCAAACATATATGTACACTTCGGATCTGCTATTTCTTCCCATGCTCCCCATGATATTGGCATAGCATCTTCTACCAAAGCACCAAAAGTAGGATATTTGACATCATTAAGTTCCGCTTTAAAAGCATCAATCGTACCATTGGTTGAAATGTGCCAACTGTTATCATACCAAAACTTGATAAGTGATCCGTCAACTTTTTCTTGAACAGAAGCTGTACTCCAATCAATATTTGGACAATAATTTTCGCCCCAATTACCAAATTTATTAAAGGCATGCGAAACGCATTCCCAATCACTCTCTCTGAAAATAATTCCCCGTGCTTCACGAACCAGAGGAATAGTAAAATCAGAAGAAAGCTGATTATACTTGAACATGATATAATTGCCATCACGAGAGATTTTTAGATTGTAAGGATCTGTTGCGAGTAGTTCTTCCCAGTTTTCATGAGAGAGAATAAAATCTCTAAGTTCAAGATGATACATTATGAAAAGCTCCTTTTGTCAAATTCATATCCTTGCGAGTCAACAAAATAATCATCATAATCCTCTGCAAACATACGATAATTATAACTTTGTTGATTTCCTGGAATATGGCTAACCGGCACATACTCTGGCATATTAGAATCATAAAATCTATCATTCTTATCTTTTTTATATTCCACAAGTTTCTGTGCCCCACGAACACCACCGTTAAATTTTAATACTCTATCATCAAAAGCGTCCCAATTGTATTCTGTTCCATATTCATCATAGATTTTAAATTCACCAGTATCATATGCAGCTTTATATTCTGCTACAGAATTAATACCATCTTTATACCCCTGCCAAGTCGGAAGCCAACCACAACTAGTCTTGGCTACGTGAATTTCATAGCCAAAGTATGGAGTATCTGTAAGCTCATAAGAATATGGTGCATATCTTTGCGCCAGTTCCTTATTCTTTGTAATCATATAAAAATTAGTACCGATTTTAATCACCCCCATTTTTAATAGGAATGTCAATCAGCATATCATTGGAGCCAACCACTTGCGGTAGTTTACCATCCCATGTATCATAAAATCTATTCTGCAAAACTGCATCAGTTAGAGATTCTTCAAGTAGCTTATTGGCTTCAGCTTCTGCTTCTGCGGCAATTCTAGTAGATTCAGCCTTCGCCTCTGCATTGGTAATGGCTACTTTCTTATCAGCTTCAGCCTTAGCAACGGCGGTAGCATTTTCAATCTCCTGCTTTGCCTGTTCCTGTTGTGCAATGGACTTGGCTGCGATTGCTTGATTATAGCTATCCTCAAAATCCATTTGATTAATAACAACCTTCAAAATTTCAATTGTGCCTTCGCCATACTTTTCATCAATAGACTTTGCTAGATTTTCTTTAACCATTGGTTCAATCTTAGAACGAATAGTCACTTCTTCTACATGAAGTTCTGCCATAGAAGATTTAATAGCAGAAGCAACGATGCCTTGTGTAATTAACTTTTTTGTATTAGAAATATTAGAATAAATCCATGCAGATTTATCAGAATTAATTTGATATGTAATCGTAATATTAGATGCGTAAACAGGTGTTTTCTCGATTGATTCTCCCCAAACTTGTGCATCAAGCGTAATATCTTGCTGCTTATTATTGACAAGAAGAATACTCTGTGCAAACGGGATTTTCATATTGAATCCATGTGGAACTACTTCTTCAGAAATCTGACCAAAAGTAGTACGCACACCAGTATATCCAGTTGGGACAATTGCAAAAGAAAAACCGAAAGTGAATAGCAACAAACCGACAAGCGGAATAATTAGAATTTTCTTCACTGGCTCCTTTTTGTAATTTCTAACCATATTAAAAGCCACAAACCCACCAATAATGGCACAAATTCCAATTATAATAAGTACAACATTCATAATAATTTCTCCTTAAATATAACAACTTAAATCATCACAAATATTAATAAATGTCTCTAATGCATCATTGTCATTCTGTTGAATAGCACCTTCTACAGAAAAGTCGTTAAAATCTTCATAGCAATCATTTGTAAATTCATATAAATACTCAAATACACACTTTGCAGCTTCAACAACATCTAGTAAATCTGATTCACTTAGCGAACTAGTGCCGTAATCTAATACGTCCTTACACATATTAGACAAATCCTTAAAATTCTTATTTTTATTCATCTTGTAATTTCTCCAATCTTTTAAGCAATTTTTCTCGTTCTCCAATATATTTATCTTCTAATTCTATCGGGTTCTTACCACTACCAAGTTTTGTAGCGGCATTATTTTGAACCCTATAAATATAATAAGTATCTTGTAAGATAGTTGTTGTAATACAGAAAATATCACCTTTGAGTGATATAATTGTGACAACGATAGATTCTTTTGATGGAATGCCCTTCATCACTTTTCCTCAATATAATCGACGATAGGCTTGACCTTTCCACAGCATGAGCACTTTGTGTCATATGGAGTCATTACCATTCTTTTAATTTCACCCTTAGATGGCTTACAAATACGAATATAACATGTACGGCACAAATCCTCATATACTTCCTTCATAACTGTTACTCCTTTGTTTAAATTTCAAATTCTTCTGTGGCATATCCATTGTCAGTCGTATAATGGATAACTCTAATGCCAAGTTCTTTAATTAGTTTTTGACATGAGGCGCAGGGGCGACTCATCGCTAACCCTCCACGCTTATACTCTCTATATACATAGAGTTCACAATCTCGCCATTTAATATCTTTATTCTTAAGCAATGGCAACAAACAATTAACTTCCGCATGTAGCTTTGCAGGAGTTTCTTCTTCAAATCGTTCCTTATTAAGTCTCTGTTGAATTGGATGGGTGCATTGAGAATTACAAGCACTGGAAATAATTCGATGCTTATAAACTAGAGCACATCCCATTTTTATTCTTTTAAAATCGGACAATTCACTAACAGCTTTTGCTGCCCTGAAATAACTTTTATCCTTCTTTGATAGCATCCTCGTTCTCGTCTTCCTCTTCATACAATCGTTTGTCTTTACGATCTCTCACTCTATCATAGCCCTTATCGCTCTTAAACTTTTTTACTGGCTTGCGCTTTGATAAATCTGTAATATGCTGAATTAGTTCTTCCTTGTTTGCCATAACACTTTCCTCCTTTGTGTTTGTGTCCAATTAATTTTGTATTGTTATTATAGCATGGAATTGTTATTTGTCAAGTACCTTACTGACGCAATCTGGAAATAATTTTAGGAAGCATATCGGATACATAGTCAATTTCTTCTTCTGTGTTTAGATGAGATAGAGAAATACGAATACTGCTTAATGCCTGAGAATCTGTCAATCCAATTGCTTTTAATGTACTGCTTGGTATAGCTTCTCCACTGCTGCAAGCAGACCCAGCACTAATACATATATGGTACATACTTGCCATTGTTACTAAATCATTTGCTTTTACCCCATCTATACAAAGAGACAAATTATTTACTAATCTATTATCATTTAAATTTGGCCCATTCAAAGATACATTTGGGATCAATAGGAGCTTACTTGCTAATTCATCTCTAAGATTTTTAACAACAGAATTATTTTGATCTTGATTATTACGTGTAAGTTCAAGCGCTTTCCCCATACCAGCTATAGCAGGAGTATTATATGTACCACCTCGTTTAAAATTTTCTTGCGAGCCATAAATTAATGGTCTTAATTTGATACCGTTTTTACAATATAAAAACCCAACGCCACGAGGCCCATGAAACTTTTGCGCAGACACAGACATCAAATCAATACCAAGTTTTCGTACATCAATATTCTGCTCCGGATAAAGCTGCGTAGCATCTACATGAAGAATATTATTATATTTATGTACAAATTCAGAAATAGATCTAATATCTTGTATAACCCCAATTTCACTATTGGCCCCACAAACAGAAACTAACCAATTGTGTGTTCTAAGTTTGCATAATGCGTAATTATCTAATATAATATTGCCACATTGATCGTTGTGAAAGTATAATGGATTTTTAAATGCAAGCTCAATAGACTTATGTTCCAATTTTGTAGTGAATATTTTATTTAACGCAGTAGATGATAGACTATTTGCTTCGCATGCCCCAGATACGAATATGATTTCGTTTGGTTCGCAATTAATATCTTCTGCAATTTGACTTCTTACATATTCAATAATATGTTTAGCATCTTGACCTAATTCATGAATCGAAGAAGGGTTCCCATAATAGTTATACATTACATCAGATACTTTATCTACAACTTCTTTATATGGCCGAGTTGTAGATGAATTATCAAAAAAATATGACTTATTCATAAAATTTCAACTCCTATTAATTTTGTACTGTTTGAATAAATCTCGTTGTGGTGCAAACTCACCATAATATTTAAACTCTGCATTAAGTCTAGCTATAATTGCATCTTCTTTGTTTTTGTAATATCCAAGAGATTTTGTTTTTCCATTAATTTGAATATAAGAACACCATTTTTGATCTCTTTTTCGCCATCCAACACCAACAAATCCAGATGTATTATTTGAGAATTTTTTACGATTCATGCATTGCTGTGATTTTGTCGCAATTCTAAAATTTGATTTTCTATTATTTAATGGATTTCTATCAATATGGTCATATTCTTTAAAACCAAGTAATTCTGCCATAGATATTGAATCTGCATCAAAATTATCATAAGACCTACTTGATGCTATCAATCTATTGTATCCACTATTTGATTGTTTTACATACCAATAATAATGTTTAATTTTATTGTAATCTTCTAAATCAAAATAAAATTCTTCATTTGTATTTGCAGTCCAGCCTATCCCATATTCTCCATTTAAATTATATACATTTTCTTTATGATTTTTACTTCCATTAATACAACCGGTAATAATAGCACTTTCTATGTTTAAACAGCCACAACTTTTTATACGCCCACTTTTTAACATATCGGCACGAACAATTATGTGTTTATGTTTTTCGCAATTGCATTCACATAAATATCTTGCAGTTCGTTGACCATTGTTTCTAACATAATCCTCTGCTTGCTTAATTACGACCAATCTACTATCTGGCACTCCATGCTCCCACATATTCCAACCAGTCATATCTTCTTTCACTTTAACCATAAAACCACCTCATTTTATACCTCCTCTCCAGTTGTGCTGTCAATAATTTTGTATTCTGTCATCCACTCGCAAATATTCGGCACTGTTTTAAGCAGTGATAGATTATCTGCGTCAATCCATTTATTAACTCCTTTATGTTTAAAAATTAAAATATATTTATCTGTTTGCATATATGCACCTTCCTGTGAACTACACACGAAGCTAAAGCATCGGTGTTTCTTGTTTCATCGTCCTCGTAACCTACTAACTCCACAAGCGTAAATTCCGATAGTTCCTACCGTACTGAATATTGTTACGCTGATTCTTCTAAAAGTCTCAGCCCTTCATTTAAAATATTGATAGCAGCATTAATATCTCTATCATGAACAGTCCCGCATTTTGGGCAAGTCCACTGACGTACAGTCAAATCTTTTGTATCTGAATTGATATAACCGCATACATTGCAAGGCTGACTTGATTTTGTAAATCTACCAATCTTAATATATTGACGATTATTCCATTCAGCTTTATAAGATAATTGCCTTGTTAGTTCGTACCATCCACAATCAGTAATTGCTTTTGCAAGATTACGATTCTTTACCATATTACTTACAACAAGGTCTTCACTTACTATCACTTGGTTTTCGCTGATAAGTTTATGAGAAATTTTATGTAAGTTATCGACTCTGGTATTATGAATTTTTTCATGTATTCTTGCTACTTTAATTCTTTGCTTATTCCAATTCTTACTTCCTTTTACTTTATGGAATAATTTTCTTTGCTCTTTTGCTAACTTATTTTCATATTTTTTAGTAGTATGAATATTGTCAAATTTTTCTCCATCAGAGGTAATAAGTAAATCTTTAATGCCTAAATCAACGCCAATCATTGCACCAGTTGATTCCATTGGAATATGTTCTGTTTCTACAAGAATAGATACAAAATATTTTCCAGATGGATTTTGTGATATGGTAGCTGATTTAATCTTACCTACAAACTCACGATGTACGTTGGCCTTTACCCATTTGAGTTTTGGAAGTTTTATCTTATTGTTTTCAAAAGAAACATCAATATTTCCATTTGCAAAATTTGTTTTATAGGACTTTTTGTTGTTCTTTTTGCTTTTAAATTTTGGATAACTAGTATGTTCTTTAAAAAATTTTTGATAAGCTGAGTCAATATTATAAATAGAATTAGTCAATGACCATTTGTCTACTTCTTTTAACCATTCATATTCCTTCTTGAGTTCTCTATTGCAATAGTTGTTTAAATCAATTTTACTCAGTGAAATATTTTCATTTTTATATTTATCAATTTTTAAAGATAAACATTGATTATAAACAAATCGACAGCAACCAAATGTTTTATGTACCTGTTCCTCTTGCTTTTTATTTAGATAAATTCGATATTTGTATGCTTTTAGCATTTCCTATTTTACTCCTTTCTAAAAAATTTTGTTTTACCATTTCATATGATATCTTAATTCGCTTTAATATTGTACTGTTATTATACCGCATATTTTCGTATTGTCAAGTAGGTAATTAAAAAAATAGATCACACACCGTGAAGTATGTGATCTTTATATCTTGGAGCCCCAGACAGGAATCGAACCTGCAACACCTTGATTACAAATCAAGTCCTCTGCCAGTTGAGATACTGGGGCATATTGGCATCAATTAAGATGCCTGAGCTTCAAGCTTACGGACACGCCGTGCTAGTTTATTGATAATTGCAGCATTACCTACTGGATCACGCTGCTTGAGTACGTGAATACGAATCTTTAGTGCTTCAATAGTATTATTCATTTTGTTTCCTCCTTAATTATTTACATTTGGATGTTCATTAAAATATTTGTAGAACTTTGCCCTGTCTTCCGGCAACTGGCAAAACAGTTCTAGCTCATCTCCCCGCTCTGCCAATAGAGCGGCCATTGCCAAATAACGAGAGAATACAGACTTTAGTACAAACTTATCCCCTCTTGGTGATGTAATCCAGACTTCTCCTTCACATGAATCAACAGTACGAAGAAAATCATTTACTTCAATAGCATTTGCAAACTTCATATTATCTCTCCTTTCTTATTTTAATTCTAGAAGAATTTTCCCATGAGTAGTATCTTCCAATTGAAAACCAAAATCTTCATAAATCCTATCTTTCAAAAATGGAAGTGTATAAGTAGATGCAAAAATAACTTTATATGTATTTGGAATCTTATTTAGAAATTCCTCAAAACTATGAGGAAAATAGTTCTCGGCAACTTCTCGTGTCCAATTAATCTGATACCGATATTTTAATAAATAATGCAAGAAATTTTTATTATTAAGAAGAGAACCATGAAAACCCTCAAAGTTTTTAATCTTACCTTCTGGCTCTTTATTAAGAACGGACACAAGCTGAGATACATTTGTTAAGTGATTTGAAGATTCTGTATAGAACATATCACGAATGGCAATGTATTTATAGCCACTATCGAAAATACGTAGATAATCCTGTTGAGGATACATAAAATAAGAGTGAATTTCATGAAACACAGATGAAGCAACAAGAACAGATTTTCCTCTAGAACTAAGCCTTGGAGTATTGGAAAATACTGCGAATGGGCAAATCTTTCTTGCTCTTTCCAACATTTCTTCATTATTATCATATCCGTATAAACTTAGTTCTGGATGAGTTTTATATATTTCGTTCAAAAGTGAACCATCTGCACATCCGTAGTCATAAACTGAATCAATTTTGCCATCAAGTTTATCCATAAACCATAGTTTATCCTGAATGCCCTTCTTCATACCAGCAGTATATACATCCAAATCTACAATCGGTGTCATATGAAAAATCCTTTCTTGTATTTAATTTATGTGGTCGAAGTGACAGGTCTCGAACCTGCGGCCTCTTGATCCCAAATCAAGCGCTCTTACAACTGAGCTACACCTCGTTATGGTGGCAATAAAGTAATGCCAGTCTACACATTTATCCTTTTTTGAATCGTGGTAGATGGTTTTGTTTCGTACAACCACGCATGGCGGCAGGAGTGGGATTCGAACCCACGGGTCGGATACGAGCCGACACACAAGATTTCAAGTCTAGGCCGTTATGACCGCTTCGGCACCCCGCCATATTTAGATCTCCCACACTTAACGCTAACAGACTTATACTGACCAGTAGGTTACGGCTTGCTTTACAACGTTTTGCTTCATTGGAATTTTTGATATTAGCATTTCTTACTAGTAGAACCTGCTTTCGAATTTGAGTTAGCTACTCTCAAAGACTTCATTTCAACTTACCTTCAGCTTACCACCAGTACCCCCGGCTGCTTTATTTCGATAAGTCCATTTCTGCTTGCTCTCCAATAACGAACAGAGCTATTCGACACGGCAATTAGTAATTGCAAAGTGGGGTCAAAAAGGTAACTTGTAAGTTTGCCCACAACAAGTTTTTTCCGTTGGTGCGTCGTTGGAGGCTCGAACTCCAGACCCACGCCTTTGGCGGGAAATACAAGAATCGAACTTGTCTAGACGGATTAACAGTCCGTTGCCTAAACCACTAGGCTAATCTCCCAAAAGGGCGTTGCTCTACCAACTGAGCTAACGACGCATATAAGATAGTTTTTCTATGATTGGATAACTAACAACCAACCCACTCATCAATGCTTTCGCATGGGGTTCGCTCATAACGTGCTACACCGCCTAATGTCGCTATCATTATTTAAAGTCGTATGGCAACACGACACGTTCTTTCAGGCAATTACAGTTGGTTCCTTACTCGACCCGTACAGTTCTTCAATGCTACTCTGTTTCGCAATGGAAGGGTAGACGAGGCTTGAACTCGCAAACATCCAGAGTGGAAATCTGGCGCTCTACCAATTGAACTACTACCCCATATATACGCTATTCAATAATATCATATGGTCAGTAATCAATTACTGAATAGCTACATTACAACCTTAAAGCTATGACAACCATTTGATGACCAACTTCATTTAGTTACCAATACGAAAACAAGGATTTCGGTTTTCTTCAGAAGTCCCATTGGGTTGCGCTTGCAATGCTAAACAGAGGCGTGATGGGATCATTTAAATGGCTTACTCAGAAGACGGAGGTGGGGATTCGCCTGTATCTACTCTCTTAAGCCTACCCCTACTTTTTGTAGTTACATCCGAAGACACGATAAACGTTCTTTAATTTTCAGCAGCTACACCTGCAATAGACGCTTTTCACGTCAGATACTTCCTATGAGCGTTTTCTTTTGCTATCCTATGGGAACCGCACAACCTTACGCAATAGCTCCTCTACATTAGAGAAGATAGCCCTCTAATGTATTATCTTCGCCCATGGACTACAATCTTGTTGCAGTCACGCCGTTAATACTTAACGATAAGTATGTTGGCCACAGAGTTCGTGCGCACTAGAGTCTTCCGGCTCTCTCTATAACCTATGCAGGAATAGCTCTTAATCACCTGCTATGCTTCCGTCCAGCCTACGAAGCTTTGTGTAATCTTTGACTACCAGTCATCTACTCTTATCCTACTTTTAGTAGTAATTAGCTCGTTCTCTTTCATTGATTGTGGGTCAATCAACTTAGCCGCTTACCATCAAAGGGCAGCAATTTAACCTAATGCACGAGAACCCCAATAGGTGCTAATGGTGACGCTACCCGGTGACGATCCGGGTTTTTAACCGTGAAAGGGTTATGTCCTAGCCAAACGTAGACGATAGCGCCATATAAAATTTTGCCTAGCGTTTCAGATACTTTTTAGGATTGCTGTTTTGATATTATCTCAAGTAGTGTCCATTCACGCATAGTCCGTTAGTATCATGGGCTATAGGACTCACTCCAAGTGGCTGGATTCAACTTCCCTGTTAATTCAGGTCTTCCTATCCCCTACCCTTGAAGGATGTTTACCATTTTTTATACCGCTGGCACACATCAGGCGGTTATGGCTGGGAGTGAGGAACTCGAATCCCCATTTACGGAGTCAAAGTCCGCAGAACTAACCGATTGTTCGAACTCCCAATATGTAAATGATAGACCCAAAGCTCATGTTCTATCTCGCATTATATTGCTAACTGGCTGATAGTTAAGAGCCTAATGCTTTAAGGAATTACTCTCCTTCAAAGTGACACAGCGCAGTGTCATGCGCTCCGCTTTGTGGGAATCGAACCCACCTGGTTCCTCCAGATTCAGCGGATATGGTTGCGAAGGATTGGATTTGCACCAATGATTTCCAGTTTATGAGACTGGCGACTTAACTACTTGTCTACCCCGCAATATTAATGGCAGTTTTTATTCATGCCAAGGAATCTGGTAGCGGTGCCCGGTACTGCCCCGAGACACGGCTCTAATCTGGAGCGCTATGGTTTATAGGACCATCGATGCTCTTTACATCACACCGCCATATTAAAAAATGCAAACGATAGGTTTCGAACCCATAGCCTCCTCGTTCGTAGCGAGGCGCTCTATCCAGTTGAGCTACGCTTGCATATTGTAATGAGGTATTATTGACAACCGCCTCATTATCGGTCTCAGCACAAACCACACTTGGATGGATGTGTAATAGCTTTAAGGTCAGCCAACCGCACATAACACTATGCCATTTGCTCAGGTGGTGCAGGTGAAGGGCCACGATCCCTCAATCCCTTACGGGCGACAGATTTTACTTACCCCTACCATTTTCATGGCCACCATTTGGTGTTTGTGGTCTGGACTATCTTATAACCATGCTTGCTTGTGTAAGTTTAGGTAACTCCTCTATAGTCTCTACACATTTAGAACTTAGTTCGTTTAGCTCTTGATTGGCGTATCTTATTAAGACTTAGCGTTCCAAGAATTAGGGAGTTTACTAACTATTTCGTTTCCAAAATAGCGACCCAACCTTCATAGCTTTAACCTATGAGTGGAGTCTGTTTCGTATACCAATTCCGACACACCTGCATATCGTCGGGCAGCTTTAAAGTGGTGCCCAGCACTATATCTTATACTTGCTACTTACCAGCCACGAGGTCAACCATATGGGCCTTGACCACTCACCCAAACCTTTTACCATGGATTTTGTAAAACTTTGTGGGCTCCGCTTAATAATCATCAAGTACATTATTAAAACTTCTTAGCCCTCTTTACACCTTTAATAAACGACCTTTGACCAAAATAAAACTTTGATCCTTGAACCTTAAGTCTTGAACTTTTAACTTTAAGCTTTACAGTCTTTTAATAAAATATTATTAATAACATTTAGTATTAAACTCTGTAAGCATAGAGTTTTATGTATTTCAAGTACATAAAGTTTTGCATCCACTTTCTTTAACTTATTCATATCACTCTAAGTGGCAAAAAGAAGAGATAAGTAGTCGTTTAAGGTTTTCGGTAAGCAGCAAGTACATTAATTAATATTCAAACTCAATGACAGTTAGTGCATTACTGCAACTTAGAGCCGCATCAACTTCTGCATTAAACTCATTGATTTCAGCATCAAGCTTTTCCATAACCTTTGCGATATCCATAGGATCTACGAGATCATAAGTGTTGTTGTCGATGTAAGTCTGACGCAGAGTCTTCATTGCATCGCTATCAACAGACATCTTGGAATCCTTAGGCTGTGCTGCAATTACTGCCAAAACATACTGCTCGGCCTTCTTTTCAAGAACCTCACCGCCATTGCGAATAAGCTCGTTCTGTGCGGTTGTGTATGCCAAATTCATCTGACGCAGAAGATCACTCTTAAACTCCATGCCATGATTTTTCATTTCGATTGCTTCGGCAACTGTGTATTCATTGTCACCAATCTTAACCTTAGTGGTCGCATTAGAAAGAACCACAGCTCTCTTCATTGCATCACGACGAGCAATAAGATCTGCCACCTTCTGATAGCCGCTACGCATCTTATCTTTGAAATTACTAACGGTCATACCGTTGATCTTTTCTGCAGAATGCTTAACTGCAAGGACATAAGAAGTCTCACGAATCGCCTTAGCAATGCGATCATCCATAGTCTTGAGTTCTGCAAGTGCCTTGTGGATAGTGCATGTTTCTTTTGTACTCATAATTCAATTACTCCTTTTTCCAAGTAAAATTTCCAGCATGTTTTCTCTTACCAGAAAGACAAGCGTATATATTGTATGTAGCTATTCCAGTTTTTTTGCTTGCCTCTTTTACAGATACATAAATATTAATTAATTGCTTACCGTCATAATCATATTGATATACTTCATCTGGCTTGTGATTTTTGGTAGGATCATATTTTCTTAAGCCAATATCGTCACTATATGACCAAAAATAACCACCACATGTTTTACTACTATAATTACATGACTTACTTATTCCTTGTTTACTAAGATTATTTTCTTTTGCAGCGTGTGTTACGGACTCATAACGTTTAATAAAATTACCCTTTAAGTCGAACTGGTAAACAGGTTTATATCTTTTTAAATTTGCCTTTTCTACCATTTCTTTTGGAAGCTTTTTATTATACCAATATGCGTCTTTTCCACTTTTTCCTTTTATTTCTCCGCCCTCTGATATGTTGTAAAAATTTCTACTATCAACTGCATTTAAAAATTTTATTATACTAATTTCTTTATCATTTAGTTCTTCACGTGAGTAACCTATATCAACTATCGACCTAACAAAATTTGTTCTACCATATTTTTTCAGAGCGGTTTTAAATCTTTTCCCACTTCCAAGATATGTTGTCCATCCATCAGAAAATTTTCTTTGTCCAATATATCTTTTACCATTTATCAAATTAGTTGTAATATAAATAAAACCAAATGGATTTTTAATTTCTACATATTCTGCCTCGTCATGTGTATCTTTTTGAATTTGTTCAGATAAGCTTGTATAATCTTCTATCAAGCTTAGTCACCTCATTCATTTATGTCATTAATTTTGTATTGTCTCGAACTATCTGTATTATATCACAAATTTTGTATTTGTCAAGAGGTTTTTAGAACTTTTCCGAATGTCTTTCGGCGCTTAGTCGAGATACGGTTTCATACATAAGCTTGTTAACATCTTCTACCCACATATCGACCCTCTTATCTAGTGCTTCATAATAATGATCTAGCAGCTTCTTCTTAGCCTGCTTTTTGCCCTCTTCTAGACTATACTCGTCATCAGGATGACACACAACAACTGCACGATAGACATCGTTCATCAGATATTTATTTGGGTTAAAACACATTGAATCAGTGTCTCCAATAATCTTTGCAATCTGATTGACAGCGGAATATTTGCAATTTTCAAGAATTGCAATCGTCTTTTTCTGCTCAGGAACATTAACATACTTAATAGCCATTTTCTTTTTGTCCTTTCTTTTAATGTTTTGGTGTATATTCACAAATTCCTAATTGTGTTGCTTTTTTAAGATAGTTTGTTATTGTTTTACTTGAAAGTTTCATTTCTTTTGCAATTTCTTTTTGCAACATACCATTATTAAACATTTTTGCTGCTTTAATTACAAGACTAGACGTTGCGTATTTATCTGCTTGTATCCAATCTATTTTATCAATAGACACACCAATTATGTTTAATAACCTTGATGATATAATTGAATTTTTAATATATTCTAATGAACTTTCTCTACAATCCAATTCAATATAAGTAGATATCCCATTTTTTATTGCGACATCTTTTTTAATTAAATCATTTTCTTGAATCTTATCAGTGTCTTTTGTAAAAAATTTTGATGCGTCATAGTGTTGTATCCCATTATTTTCAACAATTGTATTATAGTCTTCTAAGAAAAGGTCATATCTTTTATCTTTTGCAAAATCAAATACATGTTCAGGGGATACTTTAATACCACATTGTTTTAATACGTTGAACACAAACTTATTTGGATAAGAAATTCCATCTCCGCATCTACAATGTAGTGAGCGTCTCCTATAAACATCACATATTTGTTTGTATAAAATTTCTCCACATTCTGGACATATAAAATCTGTTTTTTCGTTGCTCCAAACTGTATATTTATTTGCATCATCTTTATCTTTTAAAAGTGATTCTAACCAATTAGATTTTTTTGATATTAAATTTTCACTATTTAAAACTTCATTATGATGTCTGTCTTTTGTTGTTTCAACTCGTAAGCAACCACAAGATTTTGTTGGGCCATTTGTTTTTGTTAAGTTTTGAGCCAACACATCGCACTCGTTCCCACAATCACACACGCAATGCCATTGTACTCTAGTAGACCCATCAGAAAGAACTTTATCTTTTGTTCTATGCAAAACTTTTAACTTTCCAAATCTTTTATTTGTTAAATCATTAAAGAATAAATCAGACATTGTAGATTTATGAACGCATCCACAAGATACTGTGTGTTTTCTTTTTAGATTACTTCCCAACACTGTAAACTCATTTGGATTTCCACAATCGCATTTACAAAACCATTGCGCTCTATGTACGCCACATGGATCTATGTAATCATCAGCCTGTTTTACAACCGTAATCATTGTACCTTCTATGTGCTTTCCGGTTAAATCTTCTCTTACTTTAACCATCAACAATCACTCCAAACACTTCTTCATTAATTTTGTACTGTGATTATAACACGTTTTCTGAATTTGTCAAGTACTTTCTTAACCAACCAAGGTGAAAGTTTCTTGTCTCATTCATTGTCTGTATTATAGCACACTTTTTCTTGTTTGTCAAGAGGTTTCTGAGATTTTTTTGAATCAGTTTTGCACTCCTCTTAACTGTCATTAGTATATCATATATTCCACTATTTGTCAATAGCTTTTTGAGTGGCATAGAAGAAAAATAATATAAAAAATTGTGAACGGCCACAACAAAGATGTTAATACTAGTCTATATATACTTATTTTAAAATATGATCTGTGACTGCGATGCCGTTTTATAAGATATATCATAATCTCTGCAACTACCCAAATTATGACAACTGTTCCATATACAATTAACCAAATCATATTTGACCTCCTATTAAGGCATTGAGAAAAATACGTTTTCAATCTGGCACACGGGTGTACCAAAATCGTGGTAATAATCTGTTCTAAAGAAACAAATATCAGGGACTCTACCACCATTTAGAACATAATCAATTACTTCATACTGCATATCCTGTGGCTCGGCATAATCTACCCAAGGAGCCACAGCAAAAGTATTAAGATCATGTCCCATTTCCCATATTGAGCGTCCGCTATAATCTCTAAGATTTAGAATTGCAGAACAAGTATATACCTGTCCTTCCCAGCCCATAATTCCTGCTTCACAATATAGAAGCTTTGCCAAGAAGTCATACTCTTCTTCGAAGTTGCTCGTAGATGTATCCTCTTCTACAGAAGGAACTTCTTCAATTGGAGCTTCTTCTACTGAAATATCTTCTACCACAGGAATAGTCTCTTCAACCACAACTTCTTTTTCAATTGGTGGCACAGTAACCTCATATTCAGTCAAAGGGTCTCCAGTTGAGACTGGTTCCAAGCTTATTGGAACTGTTTCATCCGGTGGTTCTATACAAGCAACCTCATCACCTCCAACTGTTACTACGTTAAACAATAAAAATATTCCTACTAATAATGCGATTATACTTACTTTTATTTTTACCTCGGATTTACTTTAATTTTGTATTGTGCTTTGAATTTATCAAAAAGCGACTCGGCAGTATGCGTAAGTTTTTGTTGAATCGCCCTTTGAATGAGGATATTATAGCACGTTTTTCTAATTTGTCAAGTGGTATTTTACAACTCTATCTTAACTACATAGTTTTTAATCCACAACTCCTTTTCAGGCAATTTTACCCATTCACCATTCTCATTCTTCGTAGACTTTTGACGTTCTTCTGTATAAAATTTTAAAATTGCACCTGAATCAAATGGGGATTTCTGATATAATGATTTAGTCACTTTAACCGTAATCGTACTGCCTGTGTCCAACATATAAATTTGTGCCTTTGGACTATACTTTGTGTTCAGATCGACTACAAAGCCCACATTCTGAAGTTTAGGATTGGCATATGAGATGTAGCCAAGATACTCTGCTTCGGCCTCAAGCCTTGTACGAAGCGGTATATCTGTATCTGGGATAAGCGATACAACTTCTTGCAACATAGCATTCATAGCTTCTGGCTCAAAACGGAATTGTTTAGCGGTTTCAGATGTTGCATACTTCTGGACAAGCTCAAGTGGTAAATTAAGTTTATCTTTCTTTAGTTGTTTTTTGCTATTATACATATCGTATAGGTCGCAAATCTTAAGAAGTTTTAATGTTTTTCCAAATTCCTCAAAATAGCCCAATTTGATTAAAATCTCACGTTGTCTTGAGTTACCAGGAAATACATTTAAAAAATCAACAAAAGAATTAAATTGTTGATCTCGAAGAGCATAAAGCTGTTCTGACACATCTTCGTTCATAAACTTGATAGATTCTAGTCCTTTATAGATTGAATTATTTTCTTTATCCATCTGATATCCACTTCTAGAGTGCCTAAACTTTGGTGGTAAAATTTTAATTCCAATCTTATTTGCATATTCTGTTATTGATACTATTTTATCTTCTTTATCCGTAAATGTATTAAATGCTGCAGTTAAGAACTCCAGAGGATAATAATATCTCAAATACCCGGATATATAACCGATACAGCTATAACTATCCGAATGATTCCAAGAAAAAGCATACGAGCTGGCAGCTAAAATAATTTGTAGAAATGGTTTTATTACTTCTTGGCACTTTTCTCTCGTAATGTTATAGTGTGTTGAAGAATAATCTATAAACCTTTTTTCAATTTCCGGTAGAAGCTGTTCTGTACCTTTCTTCTTTGCAATGCCACGACGAACATTGTCCGATTCTGCATTTGAATAGCCACAAAATTTAACCAAGAATTGCATAATAGTTTCCTGCATACAAACTCTTCCTGCCTCTGGTGCAAGAAAGTCATTCAACTCTTTAAAACCATTATCATAAAATATCCCATCTGCTACTTCATCACGATAACTTGCACATGCTGGTCTCAAAAGCCCATTACCAAATGAAAACCACTTAATATATGAAAAATCATTGCTTCGAGCTTTTGCTTTTGTAATAACCTCGTCAGACATAAATCTCTTTAAATATGCCGCAGCACTATCAGACTCCCACTGGAATATTAATGTAGTATCTTCTCTAATACTACGCCATACATTTTCATCTTGCAAATCGACATTATCTGGCGTTAATCTTTTAATCCCAGCTAATTTGCAACACTCATTAATTACACCAATATTATCCAAGCCTAATATATCAAGTTTAACATAAAATAGTGTATCTAGGCTATGCATATCTAACATTGATACCGGATAATCGGATGTAGATAAACTACAAAGCCCAACGTCTGCCTCAATTTCTTTATCACTTACTAATACACCACTTGGGTGAGACCCAATTGAAACAATTGTTCCAGATACAATGTCAACATATTCAAAGACCTCTGGATATTTTTTCCTAATAGAATCGTCAACAGTACCGTCTGGCAACACAGAATCACTAAGGCTTTGCGCTTCGTCTAACGAAATATTTAATGCTCTGCATACATCTTTAATAGCACCTTTTGTTGCAATTGTATTAAATGTAATAATTTCACTAGTTTTAATATTTGGCAAATCCAATTTATCATGTAGTAGAAAATATTTAACTTTTTCTCTATCTTTTGAACAATAATCTGTATCAATATCTGCATTTGTTACTCTGTCTGGATTAGCAAATCTAAAAAAATTCAAATTAAATTTTATACTATCCATCTGAGTAATACCAAGAATATAAGCAATTAAACTACCGGACACAGAACCTCTTGAATAACCACATTGAATCCCATTTTTCTTTTCCCATTCACGAAGATATGTTTCAAGAAGCATGAAATCTATAGACCCCATCTTTTTATATACTGCAAATTCTTCTTGTACTTTTTTTACAACTTCTGCTTTTGGATATCTATCTCGTAAATATGGATGATTTTTATACGCTTTATTAATTTTGTCTTTAAAAGTTCTTTCAGAATTATCATAGATATGAGGATACTTCGTATGTTTGTCCATTTCAAATTCTTCCACCATATTAGCCATTCTATTTGTATTTTCAATTGCCTCTAAATAAATTTCTTTTGAAAGAACTCCTTGCTTTTTATAAGCTTCACAAAGCTCATCATATGATTTAAAGGTTAAATCCCATCCATCTTCTTCACCGAAGTGAATATTTTTACTGAGCTGCAAAATCTTTCTGCCCTTTGCATGTTCCTCGTTTAGAGAGTGCGTGTCAGTTCCAGCGATAATAGGAACCCCATATTTATTATGCAATTCAACAAGTTTCAGATTATATACTTTTTGATCTTCAACATCATGATGCTGCAATTCTAAAAAACATCTATGCTTATTCTGCATAAGGAATTTAAGAAACTTTTTCTGAGCTTCCTCATTACCACGATTTAAAATTCCGCCAAGACATGCACTAGACACGATAACATTGTCAGATGTATTTAAAAGATCTTGCAGTTCAATACGTGGAGCATAATAGTAATGCCCGTCTTTTCTATTAAATGATTTTGTTGCAAGTCTGTTAATTTCCTTGACACCATCAAAGTTTTTAGCAATTAACACACAGTGCATATTGTCACGAAGCTTAATAGGACTTCCAGATTCATCTAATTCAATTTTTTCTGTTACATAAAATTCTTCAGCATGAATATATTTCATTCCTGCTTTTTCAATACATTCTTTCTTTTCGTACCACCCAAACACAGACCCATGTTCAGAAAAAGCTAGAGCGGTCATCCCTAATTCTGCCGCTCTATTAATATATTCCTGAAATTTAGTAACTGAATCGATATTGGTTACGCCATTCGACATATCAGAGTGTAGATGAAATACAGTATAATTACTCATGCCGTCACCTCGTAATCACTTTGTCTTGTGTCATTATATAAATCTTTTTTCGCACGATTATATTCTTTATACAATCTCTTTTCCGCATCTTCTCTAGCACCTCCTGCATTAATTTCGTATTGTCATTTATATCACGATTTTTCTGATTTGTCAAGCTTAACATAGTCATTCATTGTAAGCTGCAAAAATTTGTTGCGCCCATAGTATGGAGCTGCCAAAGTTCCAACTCCAATAAACTCACCTTCATTACTCATCGTCTTCCACGACATATCGTTCCACTTGACCAGAATAACTCCACTATCGTCAATAACCTTTAAATGCTTCTTCGTAGAGAATGTGCTTATTTCATAATTATCAGTTCTAATAAGCACTGTAACCGCTTGGAAATCTTTCCCACTGATACGATTAAAAGCATTAAGCTGCTTAATGAGCTGTTCATTTACCTGCTCTGTTGTAATTTCAATATCAGCCTCAACATCGACACTAAATTCAATGTCTGTTAGTTCATTTTCTATTATATTTTTAAATTGTTCAAATTTATCTTTATCACAAGTAAACCCAGCCGCTGACTCATGCCCGTCGCAACGAGCTAGACCGGTATCATTTACCATAGCCATGAAGTCTGGAATTCCGATAGAGCGCATACTACCAGATATTGTGTCCCCATAATCTTTAACTACTATAAGGGGGCGCTGGAATTCTGATAGTAAACGGTTCCCGACCAAGCCCGTTATATCCGCATCTGTTTCGTCAATGAAAAACACCATAAACTTTTTATCCAATTGCTCTTCACCTTGCTTCATAAGGTCTGGTAACATTCCATTGACAATTTCATTCTGTTCTTCACGACACGCTTTAAGTTTTGGATAAATTTCAGCAATTTCATCATCATCTTCTGCCAAAAACATTTGTGCAGACAAATCATTATGTCTTGTTCTGATTGCAGCATTAACTAGTGGGGCAATACTAAATTGAATAGCCTCTGTATTAAATTGATAAGTACCAATCATTTTCTTGACAATTGGGTTTTGATATTGGCTCAATCCCTTACTGACAATATAACGATTTTCTGGTTCTGCAAGTGAACAGACATCTGCAACTATCCCAACTGCTCCATACCACCATAAATCATCTGCATAATCAGTAAGATTCATTTCATCAAAATATAAGCAGCACTTAAGAACAACACCGGCTCCTGACAGTTGACTATTCGGGTAATCTACTGCGCTACTTATAAGAACAAATGGAACGTTACTATTTAATAATTCTTGGCTCGGAATATGATGATCCATCACAATCAAAGAATATCCAGAGTCAGTAATTTTTTTATATATATTAGGATCATTGTTAAGACTATCTACTACAATAATAATATCTATCCCATCAAATACTTCCAAATCTATATTCTGTACACCATGTTCTTTCTTGTCGTGTACAAAATATGAGACATCTGCACAAGCTCTTTGTAGATATTTTGTCATAATTGCTCCGGCAGCATGGCCATCTTGGTCTTCGTCCCAAATTACGCAAAATTTATATCCCATTGCTATTCCATCATCAATAATTTCATACGCCTTATCTATGTTTTTTAGCTTTTCAAATGGGATTAAGGAGTCCTCACTTGGATGCAAGAACTCCTGAATATCATCAATTTTTCTATCATTAAGTATGGTTTCTATAATTTCACCATTATCCATATCACGACAATCATATTTAGCCTTTAATACTTTCTTCATTCACATCACCTATGTCAATATTTTGATTTTCAACATACTTCCAAATAAATCCTCGTTCCCACATTTTCCATCCTGTCATATCTATAAAACTACCCATATTATATTTTTTCATCCCCAATATTTAATTTTTCTAATTCATATTTCAATATATTCTCAAAATCATTCTTAGAACAATCGCCAGGTGACATTTTAGCACCCTCTAACACAGTTAAACTATTTTCCCAATTCCACCAATATTGTTCGACTTGTCTCATAGCGCAATATTCTTGCACTATTTGTGCATTTCTTAACGTATTTTCCTTTGGTAGCCCCTCATCTAATAGCCAGATAAGCTTTGTTGGATTTAAAGAAAGAAGTAATTTTGCTTGTTGCTCCGACAAACTGTTTGATCCCAAACTGACTGCATTTCTATAACCTTTTGTCGCAAGTTGAAGAACTTGTTTTTCAGATTCTCCAATAAGAATTTCTGTATTTTGTAAATATGGATAATTCTCTGACAGACCATACAGAGAAGTACTCACAAAACCACCAATACTATAATAATATTTACTCATTCCATCCTCGGGGATTCCATTTATACGATTTTTTATAGCAATTATTTCTCCGAATTGATTATACCATGGAATGACTATGGAATTACTCTCTATATCAAAACAAATATTAAATTTCCTCTGTGCTTCTAGGGATATCCCATCATCCAACCATAATTTATTTCCAATAGGAGCGTATTGTTTTAGTATATCTTCTGGATATGTCTTTATTCTTGGTGGTGTCTTATAAATGATCGAATCATAAACTCCAGCAAACAGCTTACGATGTTTACTTGGTGGTCTCCAATCATCAGATAAATGCAGAATACGTTTAACAGTTAATAAAACCGATTTAAAATCTACATTCTTCTCTTTGCATAGCCATGAAATAATATTGTTGACTTCACTATGTGCAAAATCTTTTACAAGACATGCATCATTATCTACAAGTCTAATTGATATATTGAGTCCACTCTCTGGCTTATCGTCTCGTGCAAAGCGTACCTCACGTGTGTTTACTTTAATTTTACCACACTCATAATATTCAAGAAGCTCGACAATAGCATCAGAATTTTCGTTTAATTTTTGTAAAATTTCATTAAGCACCCATTGTCAAACTCCTTTCTGTTAATTATCTATTCTTAAAATTTAATCGCTGTCTTTTTGTCGTCTCTAGTTTCGGTGTAATAATGTCCGTTGTTCACAATGCCACCATGTGCCATAATCCATCTTGCTGCATCTGCTGGAGTTTCAAAAGAATCCGTGCAATCATAGTAAATGTCATATGCAGTTGGATGATCCTTGCATCTGAACATGTTAACAAATACATTTTCGTTATCCAATAGCACATTGGACAGATACTCTAGTGCGTGGGTATATACGTTGTCTAGTACTGCAAACACAAAATCGTTTGGTGTCTTGCCAGAATCCTCAATGTAGTTAACCATAAGCTGATTACCGTTACACTCACAAAGTGCGTCGAAATAAGTGGTGTCATTGTTTTTATCTACAGTAATCTCTGAGTTGATAATCTTGATGTCAGCGTTGTATGCGTTGTAGTTATTCATAAAATTGCCACCTTTCTTTAATTAATTTTGTATTGTCATTATACCATAGATTTGGGGTTTGTCAAGTGGGGGAAAATATAAAAAGTATTATACACTATTTTCTATCTCTTCTAATGATCTTCTTTTACTTTTAGATATATGGGTGTAAATACCGTCAAAAATATCTCGTACTATTTTATTTTCTTCTGGATGAGCATTATGCGAATCCAAAGACGATGAATTTAATTCTTCGTCCTTCTTATAATTATCTTCTTTTATATTTTCTTTATATACTAATGGGTCATTTTGACCATCTAAGGTAGTCATTTTGTCCGACTCAGATAGACATTCTGACCAGCTCTTCTGGACAATTTGTCCATCCACTTTTTCTTGCTCTAATTGTTCATGGTATTCTTCTAACGCTTTATTAAAAATTCTTAGTATTCTTTGCTCCTTAGTATTATTGCTTTCTGTTTTATAATGATAACCTGCCCATAATACCTTTTCGTCAATAAGTAAATTTACCGCCCTACTAATTGTCTTTTCACTAGTGCCAGTCGCATCTGCTAACTGTTGATTTGTTATATAACATGGCAGACCTTTCTTCTCAAAGCTTCGAACACGTTCTACTATATATGCATGTAAAATATTAAATGATTTATTTATAGCATATAGTTTCGAATTATCATTTGGTACTATTGTAAAATTTTTATTTTTATTTTTATTTTCTTCATTATTCATAATTTGGTCTCCTTTGGTTTATATATTTTAATGATTAATTTCTGTAATTGCCTTTTGTAATTCCTCTGAATCTTCAAATAAGTACACGTTTAACCAAGGAGCCTTTCTATTAGGTTCCGTGGCAATAGGTCTAAATCCTCTTAATCCAAGTTCTCTTGCTAATTTCATAGTAAAAATTTTAAAAATTTTCATTGTATTCTCCTTTTATCTATTGTCCGTAATCCATCCATGTTTTGGTCTACACCAGCATGGTTCTGACCAAACCGCCATTGGCCCAAAAAATTTTAACAGAAGTGCTTTTCCGCTTGAATCTGAATTTTCTGAATTTCTAGACTTAGCAAGAAAACACATTTTCCATGAATACTTAGGATCACACTCATATGGTTTTTCTTCTGTAACTCCAGTATCTTTATTCGTAACATATTGAAATGGAGCACAGTAGAACTTGTTAGTCGCATCCAGTTCTTCCTTATATACATCTCTTAAACAAAGTAGTGTATCAAGCTGTTCTACCATGCCTTTTGCTCCTGAGAGCATCTGACTTCCTAAGAATAAATTTCCCTTTTGATTTTGTGCTAACTGTACTGAACAACACATACAAAGGTTAAGTTTTTTTGCCAGAATATCAAGGTCTCTACTATACTGAACAAGTTCTTCCCAACCTGCAAGATTATCATTACGTCTATTTGAATCTGCAATTTTTAGCGTGTCAAAAATAACGACCCCATAACCAAGTTGGAGAGCATAATATCTAACTTTAGATTTAACAACATCAAAATTATTTTCTGATAATTGTATAAAATGAATTCTTCCTTTATAATGTTCATTAAAATAATCTTTTGCCTTATTAATCATTTCCACTTGCTTAGGATTGTTCTTAAACGTACCAGACATTAATTTATTCTTTGTAATATCAGTATAGTGATAATACTTATACAAAATAAATAAGAGCATATTCATTTTCCATACTTTGCTTGACTGTTCATTACAAATAATTAGCACTTTTTCGGAAAGCGCCATCGACATACACACTGAACTCCAAAATGAAGTTTTACCACTTGACGAAAAGCCTGATAGATAATGGGATGCTTGTTTAGTGAAGCCTAGTGTCAAAGAAGAAAGGTATGGAAAAACATTCATGTCTTCTCCATTACAATCCTTCCCAGCTTTTGCATATGGAATACCATATTCTTTTTCATCTGCCAAGTCTTGAATAAATTCATCTGTGATAGAAATATCTTCATCTTCAAGAAGATTTACGTCATAACCACCATCATAAACCTTACATAGCTGTGCGTCATACCAATCAATAATCTGATTTGATTTTAACCCCTTAAAATATTCTAACGGTGTGGTCTTTTCTCCCCCGATACTCATTTCCTTTGTAAGATTAAATCCACGATTAAACAAGCGCAAAATAATATTGTTTTTTGATAGACTGTCTAGAATACTGTCTTTATTTCTCTCGGAAACTATGGCTGCAATATTACTAATTTCTTTATATCCACCTTTGTCTTGAAATTCTTCAAGAATATCTGGTTCAAGATTACTGACAACTGCTACTTCATTAAAATCTATTACATTTTTTGCTCGTAGTTGTTTCGCTACTTCGAAATAGAATCGCCCATCTCTAGACAAAAAGTCAGACGATTTTAATTTTGTCTCTTCGAGAATAAGAGGATCTTTCCAGATAAGCCCAATAGTAGATGCTTCTGCATTGATTCTACCATCAAGCAAATATTCTGGATATTTTGATTCAACCCCACTAATCCACACATTTTTCATAATAAATCATCCTCCACGTCACACAGTATTTGTTTATCAGTCTGTGGAATTTGAATTCTTGTCGGTTCAAAAAATTCAAATGAGCTTTCTGTTTGAATTGATTTATTTTGTTGTGGCTTCTCTTTCTCTTTTGCCTTTGGATTATAATCGCCCAATTTATTCTTCAATACTGCACTCAGATACCGAATCCTATTAAATTCCTTATCATCTAGCTTAGAAACAATACCACACAAATAATCTTTATTTTCTTCAAGATATTGTATAATTTTTTCATTATTAGCGACCTTGTTCCACAGTGCCCATTCCTTCCACAAGATTCCATTGATTATCTCTTCTCGTCCGATAATTTCACAAATTAGCCTATATACTACGTTCTTTTCTTCCTTTTCTTTTTGTGCTATAATCTCCCTATCTTGGGCAGACTTCATACAATTTTCATTGCAATAGAAGAGCTTTTGCTTTGCAGTTTGAACAATAACAGCTTTATCTTTGTCAATAAAAGTGCCGCAGTTTCTGCATTTAACTTGCCTCATTTTGTCCTCCTTTGCCGTTCATATTTATAAACATTGGAGGAAGCAGTTGCCCACCGCCTCCTCCATAAAATGCTTATTCAAATACAGCTAGCATCTTTTCGATGGTTTCCTGGTCGCTAATCTGAGCTAGGGTCTTGTCTCCACGGATTTCCTTTACCTTTGCCTTCTGTTCCTTTGTGCCAGATTTGAATAATTCACGTAGCTTTGCTTTTGCCTCTTCTACATCGAACTCTTCTTCGGTTTCATCATCCATATCCAAAGGCATATTATTGTCATCAATTGCTACCTTCGGTTCGGTTCCATCATCTTCAAAATCTTCTTCTGGTTCATCTACAGGTTCTTCCTTTGGAGGAGTTACCTTCTTATGTGCAGGAGTGGAAGTAGCACTAGTAGACGCTTCCTTAATTGCGGCTTCTACTGCCTGAATGAACTCGTCAGTATCCAAATTAATTTCATCTACGATGCTAGAGAATCTTGATTTTGCATCGGCAACGAGAGAATCATCTCTAAACTTAATCTTACGGTTCTCAGAAGTAGTGATTTCTCTTGTCTTCTTTTTCTTTGTTACAGGATTTACTTCACCTACTTCAATCTTCTGAATGCTACGGTCATAATATCCAAAACCAATTAGATGGCTAATATCACGAATGCTATTGAAATATCTCATTGTCATAGATGCGGTAAGCTGAGTATAAGAAGCACCAGTAAACAAGTCAGTCTGATCTCTTTCCTTTACGTGTGAAGTCCACCACACGCCTACACCTGCATTCTTTAGACGAGTTAGTTCCTTTTTGACAGTATCTACAACACGATCCATTCCACGTCCGAATCCGCCCTCTACGCTATTAATGCTAGTTGCGGGTCTAAAGTTCTGTTCACCCATATGTTCTCTATTGTAAGCAGAAATTGTATATTGTTCTGCAATATTAAATAGAGCATCAAGAGTATCCAAAATAATTACCTTCAACTGCGGATAATCCGTATTCTTATTCTTAACAATATCGTCAACAATCTCCTTGAACATCCTAAATGTTGGAACGTGTTCTGCGGTAACTCCATCGATTGCAGCAACTCCATCCTCGTCTCCAAGATCCAGAAGAATATAACCTTCGTCACCAAATTTCTTTTGGCACACATGATACATAAGACTTGTCTTACCAAATCCACTTGGGCCCATAATTCCAATCATGAAATTTTCCATTCCATTGTTTACCTTAATTTTCTTACCGAATTTTGCCATACTCTTATCTCCTTTTATCCATTAATTTTGTATTCTGAGGAAAAAATTAATCTCCCTTATAGGTCATCATCATCACTGAAAAGGTCAACATCCTCTTCGTCCTCTTCTTCAACCTTCACAACAGCCGGGTGCATATCCTCTTCGGTATATACAGTTTCCTGTGCTCCTTTGGTACTACCCAAACCTGCGAATCTCAATTCGCTTACTCTAGGCCCAGCAATACCGCCGCCCATTTCTCTCTTGACTGTTTCAAAATCTAAAATTCCCATATCGATATCCTCTTGAACTTCTGGATCAAGATCCTCTAGGCGAATTTCCTTTCTCTCTGCACCGTCTACCACATCTAGGTCTAAATTGATGAGCTTAATTGCACCGTCATCACATGCAAACTTCTTCTTGAGTGCATTTACCTTCTTCTCAGTACCAGTTACAACAATTGTCATAGGTTTAAACCCATAGTCTTTGACAGAAGAATCGTAGTACTTAACAAATCCATTAACTAGCACTTTTTCATTTTCTGCATAGCTACTATCATCCCATGCATCTGCACCAAAATAAAATTCTGTCTTAAGTGTCAGCTTCTCTTCTACGTCATTGCCCATCAGTTCGATTCTGCGTACATGATAATTAGTGTAGAACTTCTGCTTATCTGCACTATACTGGACTTCGTAATCACCAGTAATTTTGAACTTGCTCCCAGCAATCTTATCAGACTGCACAAGCTTTGCACAGTATTCTGCAAAATCAGACTCGGCAATGAAAATTTTTCGTTTATTATTACTCTTCTCAAGAGCTTCCTTTGCGGCTTCTACAGTATCACAACCAGTTTCTGCCTTCTGTTCCTCAGTAATAGTACCACTTTCCACAATGTGCTGTAGAGCATAGCGCATCTTCTTATTGCCAATATCTACAACATAACGTCTAAACCCAGCAACCCTGTCTATTTCAGACGGGTCATTTCTCTTGTCCCAGGCAATAGTAATAGGTTCTCCCTTAGTTGTCTTGCCGTTTTCATCAGTAGTACTCTTGCTGAATGTCTTCACCGAATTCTTCTTCGGATCGCTCCACATCCCACCTTTGGCTTGGCACATTACTCTGTTAAAACTACTGACTACATTAAAATTAGTAGTTACATTGCACCAGCCAGACTTATACTCTACCTTAGAGATTGGCTTAAATTTGTCTGTCTCTTTAATTGGCTTAATTTCTCCATAAAACTCAAATACATCCATATTTTATATGTCCTCCTATTAATTTTGTATTGTTTCCAAATATTCGTCCTTAAACATCCATATAAAACCACCCGCTGTCTTATTTCTTGGCGTATGATGGCAACAGCGTAAAATGTGTGAATTGTCAATCCCTGTTACTTTATGTGCTTCCCACGATGATATATATTCTGTAATATATTCTCCATATTTAGATAATTGAACCACACGTTTCCCTTTGCCATAATTCGGATTATTTTCTCCTACATTGTTATTATTTCCATAATTTGGATTATTTTCTCCTACCCAATGACCTTTTAATTTTTTAGATTGATTATGTCTCCATTCATCATTACATCTTGTTTTTGCGGCATTTGATAATTTACGTTTAGTTTCTTCTGATGGGTTTGAATTTGCTTTACTAATTTTTTCTTTTGTTTCCTCTGAATGATGTTTCCCATACATTGGATGATGTTCTGGATTTTCGAATCTATTTTTTTGTGACCTACTCATTCTTTCTTTTGCTTCTTTTGAATGATGTTTGCAAAAGAATGGATTATTTGCACCAACCATTTTTTCACTCATTATATTTGAAAGATATTTTCTTGCTTCTTCGTATTCTTCAGCAGAAATTTCATACCTTTCTCCTGTATATCTGCTCTTTACTATAGACATACTCCACCATGCATAAGCTATGCTCATATTCTCTGGATTTTCTAAAGCTAACAACTTATGCGCTATAAAATGTTCTTTAGCATAAAGATCAATCAGATTCTTTTCCTCATTGCCACCGCCAAGACACCTTGGTTTAATATGGTGTCTTTCGTGATACTCGTCTCCACAATTAAATCGTCCACGTGTATCTAAAATATTTTGTATAAATTCTTCATACGTCTTTTCCTCTTCCAAAAGTACTCCCCCTGATGTCGTAAACTCTCATAATGTCATTTCCTTTCGTTTTGCATCTTTTAATATTAATTTTGTATTGTAATAATCAATAAATAAAAAACCTTGAATCAAGATTTACATTTGCATACTCGTGAAATTCTAAATCATTTTTTCCAACATATAATTGTATAGTTTCTTTTCTGCATTGGTTGCACCATAATCGTACATATATATCTTCTGTTTTATATTCTCTGTCAGTTGAACATATTTGGCCGCATTTCTGACATTGATACTTATGTTCTTCTCTCATACCGTCCGCTTCACGTCATCCAGACATTTCGCTACCTCCCCTCTAACCATAATAAAGGCACTTAGCCTTTTGCCTTGTGCCATCATTATAGCATAAATTTCCTTTTTTGTCAAGTCCTTGGAACAATTTTAATATGCATCATTTCCCCATTAATTTCCACCTTTCCGTTGTTAACATCATATGAAACAACATCATCTTTATCAATATAGATTGCCTGTCCACGCACACGGAACCCCCATCCCGCCTCTGTTTCAGGTACAAACTTCATTTGAATATGTTGCTTGCCGAAGAGCTTATGCTCGGTATGGATATCTACATTTGCCCCTTCTATTCCTTTTAATGCATCGATTAATTGTCTCATGTTTTTCTCCCCTTCTTCGTCTAAAGTTTGTACAAATATTATACTATACTTTTCCATAACATGCAAACATTAGTTCTGTTTCCCATAACTTTCTAGTTAATTTTGTATTGTGAGCATTTAAATAATGAGCAACATAATTAAATATATTGCTCGTATTTCTGGGCCACAGTGTCCACATAATAATCTTCAGCGAATCCATATTGAATGGCCAACTCTTTTCCCCTTTGAGTTTTTAAAAACTCTCTAAGTGCCAATCCCGTTTCCTTTATGCCAAGTTGAAGATAATAAAACATACCTGACGCACTTAAATTTTTCATCGTCAATCCTTGTAGATCTAAATATTCTCTGAATATCTGTATTTTACGGTAGAAATAACGGAAATGTACATCTTCAGAATCGACACCCCTAGTATTTGATCGTTCTTTATATAATCTTCCTTTGCCCTGTACTTCAACTATACGCATTGTATTTCCGTAACTCATGACCTCTTCCTCAGCAAATGCTTTTGGTAGTAGTTCTCTTAGCCTATCTGTTAATGGGAATTCTTTCCCGTTAACATGTAGTGTCTCACCTTGTATACATTCTTCTGAAACCGAATATATATCAATCATATTTTTGCCAGAGACTCCCTCCCAAAGAAGTTCTACAATTGCTTTATCACTCCAATTTAGCAACTGTGCCTCAACATCATCAAGTTCTTCTCTACTTAATAATATGTTTCCACTCTTATCAATTAGATCAACAACATCTGCCTTTGTTATTAACTCATACTCATTCTCGCCACACATCAAACGTGAATAATGCTTTAATATAATGGCGTAATTTAATAAGGAATTTACAGATTTCGCTCTAAATTGTGCAAACATATTTAATATTTCTTCCCTTGTAAATTGCGAAGCGTCTTTTTTGAGTTTCTCTTCAAACGGCTCAGTCTTTCTGAAAACTGCATACAGACTAGTTTTCGCAACTACTTTGCTTTTTAAATATTCTTTCATAAATGCTTCTTTTTGCGCTTTATTATACATCTCCTTCTTCACTCCCTTATAACTTAAATTATACAGTACAATATTAATTTAGTCAAGATTATTTAAAAATATCACCCAAAAGTTCTGTTGCTTTCTCTTGCTTTTTATCAGAAATCGTTGCATATCTTGCAGTAGTTTCAATTTTACTATGGTGCAATTGTGCTGCAGTCAAGTAAATATCTCCTGTTTTCTCATAAAGAATTGTGGCACAAGTATGTCTCATAACATGAGGAGTCACATGCTTATTTGTAATTCCATTAGAATATTTAAGCAGTAATTTTCTTACCATATCATAGCTAATTCTTTCTCCTTTTTGAGATACAAACAATGCATTGCTAGGAACGTCTTTAAAATATTTTCTTCTATCTGCAATCCAATCAATGAGAATCTTTCTTACCGGTGCGCTAAATCTAGCATCAAATGTTTTATTTCTCTTTTCAATTACCCGAATTATATTATTGTCAAAGTCAATGTCTTCCATGTTGATTTGTGTAATTGCAGCAATACGCAATCCAGTAGATACTCCTAGCATAAAGATACAAAGGTCTCGATTTACCATTGATTCTTTTGCGTTTTTTTGAATATTCAATACAATCTTATTGACTTCCTCTTCGGTCAAATATGTTGTGGCTGGAGTATCGGTGATCTTCGGTCTACTTTTTCTGGGAACTGGATTCATATCAACATATTCATTCTCTTCCAAAAAACTGAAAAAAGAATTCAAGGCATACCAATTTGCAGCACGAAAATTACTCGATGTAGGTACTACTTCGCCATGTTTTGTCTTCGTTTCAAGCGTAATCATATATTTATTAATAGTAATTGGTCTTACGTTTTTATAAAAACTTTCGCTTCTTTTCCCTTTTGTAGCGAAATTCATAAATGATCTAATGGATTTTAAATATTCTTGGATTGTTCTATATGACTTCTTTTCTGCTCTAAGAGCATAATAATATTCTGAGAAAATATCTGGTAAATTTTCAAGTTGTTCTTCGATCTTTTTAAATTCTTTGTTTTCGTTTTCAAGTCTTCCACTAGGCATAATGTTCACTCCTTTGTATAAAATGTATTCTCTTCTTTGATTTTCTTTCTCCATTTAAAAAAGAAAAATGAAACTACAACCCAACCAATAATTGCTCCATTAAAAATGCTGACAACAATCATGATAAAAATATACCAAATCCAACCAAGAAATAATCCATTAATCTCAGTATCTTTTGGTACATGTTTTACCATACCATTATATGTTCTTTGATTACTTACGATAATATTTTCTAATTCCGTTTCGGAACAGCGAATAGTTTTATTCTTTTCTTGACAGCGATATCTGAATATATGTCTCCCGTCATTCGTAGTCCCCGTATATAGTGCATCAACTATTCCGTCATTAGTTTTAATAACGTACCAATTTCCACGTATCATTCGATCTCCTCCAAATACTGAATCGCCTCCTCCAAAGAATCAATCGCACATTCCAAATTATTTTGGGCATCTTCTGAATTATATCCGTTTTGAGATTCTTTAATTCCGTCAGGCATATTGTCATAGCTACTCATTTCATCCGACAGAATGCTGGATACCATTTTTTCAATTTGTTTAATTACTTTTGCGATTTCTTTTCTTCTTGTGTTATTCATATTAAAATCACCTTTCTTTTTTTCTTTATTATAACACTTTAATTTTGTTTTGTCAAGTATTTGTTTGACTTTTCGCTTTTCAAAATTTTATTCTGTCAATTCATCATTTTCCTTATTCTCCAAATTGGAGCAGATGTAGTTCCACCAACTTTTTCTACACTTCCAAACACATCATTGATGATCATAGCAATGTCATTTGCCGCCATATCCATTTTTCTAGGACTATTCGGATAATTACAAATAAATTCGCCGCCATATTTAGTTGCCTTATAGATTTGCATTAATGTTTCTCTCAACATGTCTATAGAACTCTGCACATTGATGACATTACTTGCAAACACTACATCATATTGCCTATTCAAAGCATACTTGTCCAGTAGTTTATCTCCGTCACCACACCATAAATCATATGCGACAACATCAAATCCATTACTCAACAGATACTTTGTACTAGTGGCTCCTTTTCCTGCACCAAAATCCAGAATTGTTTTGCTCTTATCTACATTCCTTTCCACAAAAAGAGGAACCACCGCTCGGATGGTTCCGTTCTTAATAGCAGATGCTCCAGCACTACGACTGGTTGCCTTTGCGATCTTCATTTCCTGAGCTGTCATAACCATGATGTCCTTTCTGTATTTTATATTTTACCACAATTCTTCTTCATATACCGTAGGTATTGAAACAGCAGTTTCATAATGATCTTTTCCTTCGATATGAAAAATATATTCTATATCTCTGTGTCCACAACAAACAGAACCAATGCTTGTTACAGAACCAACACCATGTATCTTTTCGTATGCTTCTAAGTATTCAATAATATCTCTAGTACTCGCCGTTTTAGTCATTGTTATTCTCCTTTTACAACTTCAACATTTCATCAAATATTTTTTGCTTTACCATTATTATCTACAATTAATATACTACTAGTCACTTTACTTAAATATTCAAGATTCACAAGCTCCTTTATTTTGTCAGGATAATCATAGCAATAAATACATCACGCCCAAATGTAACCATATTATTTAATATTTCAAACAACACTTTCCCATCAAATTCATATCCATCCACAATGTAATACATCTTTGGAACCATTCTGATTTTTTTAGAAACCATAATTAATTTTCCTTTCTTAAAACCAACAATCATATTTTTCTGCAATATCATTCGCTTCTTCAATAGATGTTGCATACCCAATAAATCGTTCACACCATTTATTTGTTTCATTTTCTGCTTCTTTATCACAATATTGAGGATTACTATCTTTCCACATTTCCAATACAAAGGAACAGATTTCTGCTGTAACAACATAAGTATCTTCATTCCAAAGCAATACAACAGGAATCCCAGTCACCGGACATTGAAAATCACTGCTTGTAAAAATCATAATTAATCTCCTTTCAATTAAAAAGAGAGACCCGTATTCACGAGTCTCAATTTCTACCAATTTTAAGCCCAAGTTTATAATGCTCAATATTTTTCTTAATAGAATGTTTTCTGTTCAACAGAGAAAACGCCAGCTTATGAGCTTTAATTTCCTTTTTAATTTTATTCTTGATTCTCCAAACCTCATTCTCAAATCTGCACTTCCAACAATCCGTATAGTCAAAAGAATCCCAACCATCATACGTGTAAAAATAATGGTTGGAATAAAAGTTCAACCTATGATATTTCCCACAAGTATCACATTTCCTGTAATACCATTCCCAATTGGCTTCGTCCGTCGGTAGTTCTGTATAACAATAATCATACTCATCATACTCAGCATCCTGTGCAGCAGGAATTCTCCACCAGTTTTTCATAATTAATTTCCTTTCTTATGAAACTGAGACTCGCTTTCACAAGTCTCTAAATTTATACTTCTGTGATTTCCCCATCTTTTATAACCAAATTACAAAATACTGCTCCATTCATGCCACCATCAATATGGACATAACCAAAATCAAATTCAATTTGTATATTCTGAACATCCTCATCAAAGAAAATATGTGAAGTATAAATATATACATATTTAAATGCATATTTAATTACACCACACATTTCTCTAATGTTTGTATTATCTTCAATAGAAAAATATTTTTTACCCCTATAATTTTTCTTTTCTACAATTTGCAAATTTGTTTTAAAACCAAGCTTCGTGCTAATCAGATCGTTAATTCTACTTAAATTGTCTTCAAGAAATTCTCTTTTCTTTTCTATAATATTTTCCATTATTCATACCTCCAATTTTTAATTTTTATATTTGCGTATTCAACAATCTCGCAATACTCTTTGTTTGTAATATTATCATCAAATGCCGCACGTTCTTCTACAATTTCTGTCAGCTCGTCAATGTCATTTGCTTTGTCAATCAGATCAAAATATTTATTCATTTATTTCTGCTTTCTCCATACTCCATAATCGGTTGCGTCCATAACCGCATACCCACCTTCAACTTTTACAACAACTTCATTTCCATTTGCGTGCTTCTTTGCCTGATACCTAGTTTTATAAATGATCATTAGTAATTACCTCCTTAAATTTTCTTTCTACGAAAAGTCTTATTATCAATCAGCACAATGTGCCCTTGCTCAATCTTTCTCATAAAGCTATTAAACTTTTTCTCATCTGTTTCCGTTGTATTAATTCCAATGTCGCAAATGTATTCAGTATGAATTATCTTATAACACTTATTTTTGAGTTCTGCCATCATTTCCTTTCTTGTGACTGGTTTTCCATTTACATAATATTGATATTTGTTCATCGATATTCCTCCTTAATTTTGTATTGTTATTTCAACTTCTCATTCACATAGAATTCGGTATTTCTATGATAACAAGTCTGACAACCAAGACAACTTCTTGCACCACAATTAACATTTACGTTATTTTCTTTGATGTAGTCTTTGTCATATACTGTAAATACATGATCCACAAACCAGTATTTTCCCATATCAAGTTCGATAGGCTCATTCATCTTAAGGCTGCTAACTATCAAGGAAAGATTCTCTGGCTTCTCAATTCCCTTCTTGTTAAATACTCTGTCACAAATTGCATAGTTCTTCGTCCAAAGGCCAAACTTAGTATATGGATTTCTGTTGCAAATGTTTACATAATTAATAAGTTGAGTTTCATTTTCAAGGTCACCAAATGCCTCAAATCTGTAAATGAGGTCGTTTGTCACAGGAATCTCGTTCCCTTGCAGAATTTTACTCTTAAGGATTTCACCATTCTCAATCAAATGCTCCTTAAGAGACTTTCTCATCTTCATATATGTGTTTGCATAACAATGACAGCACACACCATCTTTATCTTTCTGTCTTGCAAGGCAGAACTTATTGTTTGCACAACATGTGCCAATGCTTTTCATTCCTTTCAATTTTCCAGAGTGATTTGTTTCCCAAACAATTCCGTTCATCATAATAATTTTCTTCCTTTCTAATTATACATTAATTTTGTATTCTTGTTAAGTAAAAAGACGTAGATTTCTCTACGCCTCATAAACATTTGCAACATGAAATTCCGTTACATCATCTCCGCTAGGAAAATGAGTAATGATCTGTGCATACATTTTATCTTCTGCTACATAGCCATCACTATCCCAGCCATTTTCTTCTCTATCAATACGGAGTTCCTCTGCAAATGATTTCATCATATAATCAATTGCTTCTTCTTGCGTATCGAAGAGATAAACAGCAGAATCGGTATCGAATGAATAAGTAAATACAACAGCAAAAGATTTCATTTTACATTTCCTCCTCATCATTCTGATTTCCGTTGTACCATTCACGCAAATAATTTTCATCAAAGCAATCTACTTCCCAAGAGCCATCAAGGAATGTTCCATCATCTGGAATAGGAATAACTCCATCATCGTCTTTGGCAATTTTAATTGCCTCTGCAAGAGTATTTGCCTCAACCTTTACAGTCCCCATCATTGTCCAGCATACAGGAATCTTCCAAGTCTTCATTTTACATTACCTCCTTAGTTACACATACTCTATATTTATTTCCGCCAATATCTCTCACTACAAAAGAATGCCCATCTCCACACCAATAAGCAAACTTTAGTGAGTGTTTAAAGTTCTCCTCTCCACCAAACATAGTCCACTTGATGTCTTCTACGATTCGTTCGCTTCTATCATCCATTTAATTTTCCTCCTTAAATGTGTTCACAAAGATAGTGATAATAATATAAATATTCATCATGAAAAACATCTGGACATTCATAAAAAGCGTCAAGGACATGTTTGATTCTTTCCGTTTTTGCACCAAACGGTGCATTGGTAAAATCATGTTCATTATCAATGTTGAACCAACAATCACCAATATAGCATCTTGAATCACCGTCTTTGAATTTGATAGTAATTACATTTGCCATCAGTCCATCTTCAATTAGTTTCTTTGTAATGTATTTCATTTTACTTGCTCATTTCACTTTTAAGAAATGCTGCCTTTGCTTCTTCATCTAACAGTTCGCCACATGATTCATATGGATCATGTTTAATCCATTCAATATCTTTAAGCATCAATTCAAAAGATTCTCCGTGGCTTTTGCCTTGCCTTATCCAGAAGTTATAACATTCTTGCGAGAATTGTTTTAATATTTCCATTGTTTTTTCTTTGCTTAACATTTAATTGACCTCCTTTTAAATTAAGGGGACTTTATGCAAGTCCTTTAAGAATAATTTTGTATTGTCAATTATTAGCATCATATCTGTTATCACCAAAATACTTAATTTCTGCATTTTTTCTAGCTTTAATTGCTTCTTCTTTGTTATTGAATCTTCCAATATAAATTTTTTTATTATTTACAGAAATACTAACACTCCATTTATTCCTCGATTTATCCCAATATACACCAGTTATTCCACTTGTATTTCTTGAATCTAATGACCGATTCATATTATTTTGAGAACGAGTTTTAATTTGCAAATTAGATTTTCTATTATCCACTTTATGTTCTTTTTTTGGAGGATGGCGTTTATGATCCACATCAAAATTTGAATTGTTTATTCCCATTAATAAACGATGCAAATAAATTATTTTCTTTGTATTTTTATCTCTAGCCGTAAGGTATCCAGATGAATCATAACTCCAACAATACATCTTAACTAAATCATAATCTTCTTTGTCAAACCAAAATGGTTCTCCCTTCAATGTGTATCCAATCGCATAATCTTCACTGTCCAAGTCTATTGGATTCATTTTTGATTGTGCTTTTGATGCGGATTCTTTTTGTAAACATCCACAAGATTTTATCCCATTTTTTCCTCTTAAATTGCTGCCAAGAACAATTTTTTCTGTATGATTCTCACAACTACACAAGCATAACCATCTGTCTCTGTGGCTTCC
>ULML01054036.1_pt1 | contig 65435 bp, 68 predicted proteins | sample 1951651 | NCBI WGS metagenome assembly ULML01 (sample SAMEA4835549, study PRJEB28245) | human gut metagenome | biome: gut microbiome; material: fecal sample | place: Denmark | collected 2008
TGAACAACGACACATAGTTGATATTATTGCATATCTAAAATTTCTTCTACTTTCTTTGCTAATTCTTGATTTTCTTTTAATAAATCTTTTAGTTCATTTGATACAATTTTAATCTGTTCTTCTACTTCCTCTTTGGACATTTCATTAGAATCATCAATTCCTACATATCTTCCAGACACTAATGAATAATCATTTGCTCTAATTTCTTCTAAACTAGCAGAATAACAATAGCCTTTTATGTCTTCATAATTTTCATTCTTCAACCAATTATGATATGTATCGGCTGTTTCTTTAATTTCTTCTTTACTTAATTCCCGAATCTTTCTATCAATCAAAGTTCCTTTCTCTCTTAAATCAATAAAAAGAATTTTATTATCTTGTGTTTTTTGTTTTCTTAAAAACCATAATGATACTGGAATACCTGTTGTATAAAATAGTTTATCTGGTAATGTAATTATACAATCAACAATATCATCCTCTATCATTGCTTTTCTGATATTATATTCTTGTGTCTGACTTGTAGATAAACTACCATTTGCTAAAACAAAACCGGCAACACCTTTTGGTGACAATTTTGAAATCATATGTTGAATCCAAGCATAGTTAGCATTTCCTTTTGGTGGAACATCATATTTCCATCTAGGATCTTCTAGCAATGACTCTTGACCATAATCTTTAATATTAAATGGAGGATTGGCAAGTATATAGTCTGCCCTTAACGCTTTATGTTTATCGTCGTGGAATGTATCTCCATTTGAATCTCCTAAATCAGCTTCAATTCCTCTAATTACTAAATTCATTTTTGCTAAACGCCAAGTTGTAGCATTTAATTCTTGTCCATAAACAGAAATATTATTTATATTTCCTTGATGTTCATCAACGAAATTTGCTGATTGAACAAACATACCTCCCGAACCACAGCAAGGGTCATATACCTTACCATTAAAAGGTTCTATCATTTCAACAAGTAATTCAACAACACATCTTGGAGTATAGAACTCTCCACCTTTTTGTCCTAAATTTCTTGCAAATTTACCCATAAAATATTCATACACTTTGCCAAAGAAATCACCACCAGCATTTGTTGTATCTAACTTATTTGTAAATAGATCAATCAACTCACCTAGTCTTCTTTGATCAACTTCTAGTTTTGAATAAGTTTTTGGTAAAATGTTCTTCAATTCAGGGTTTTGTTTTTCAATAGCAATAAAAGCCTCGTCTAATACTTTTCCTAATTCCTCAGATTTAGAATATTTAGAAATATAACTCCATCTTGCTTCTTCTGGTATCCAAAAGACCATATTTTTTGAGTATTCATCTATATCATTTTCATAGCCTTTTCCCTCATCAACAAGTTCTTTATATCTAACATCAAATTTATCTGAAAGATATTTTAAAAATATCAATCCAAGTACAACATGCATATAATCTGCTGCTGCAAGTCCTCCACGAAGTTTATTTGCAGAGTCCCATAGTACGTTTTCTAATTTTTCTGTACTCATATTTTCCTCCTTTTACTTTTTATTTACCTTTAAAGATTGCTTAATCAATGGTATAAGATTATCAATATCTTCTTCAGAAGAAATCTCAACTCTATAATCGCCATTTCCCCAATGTCCTACTTTTGTAATATCTTGGGCTATATTTAGTGGGTCGACAAGAGTTCCTTTTTTTAGATTAATGTCTACTTTCAACTTATTTTGATTAAACTCTATATCTACTATATTTCTTCTACCTTTAAAAGCCACATAAACTTTTTTTACATCTATATCAATATCATCCAATTCTAATATTTTATTTTTAAGTGATTCATATAATTTTTTTGTCTTTTCCGAAACTTTATTTAAATGGTCTTCTTCCGTATATACCTTTATTTCCTTATTTACTTCTTTTTGCTCACTTTCAACATCAAATTCCTCTATTTTTACATTGCTGGTTTTCCTTATAAAATCAATATCAACAATATCATTTTCATATTTAGTTACTTTAATTAGATCAACAGGTATATTTTTAAAATCTGTTGCATTTAATTGATATGGTGTAAAAATTGGTGATACAAATATAATTCTTGATTGACTCCAATCAATGTCATTAATTGTTAGTGATGATTTTGTAATTGTATTATATTGCAAAACAAAATCTGCCTTTCTTTCTAACAATAACTTTAAATATGTATATCCTTGATCAACTAAACTATGATTTTTTACATTTTTATATTCTATAATCTTAAATGACTTAGACTCATTATCAAAGGCTAGTGAATCTATCCTAAAATTTCCAACAACGAATTCAGTACAAATAAATTTAAATCCTAATATCTTTTCTAAATTATTTTCAAAATATTTTTGTAGTTCTTTTTCATTTTTAAAGTCATTCTGTTTTAATTCAATATTTCCTTTGAATATCATCAAGTATCACCTCGTAAATCTATATATATTAATTATAACACATATTTTGTCAAATTAGGTATGGTTTGGGATATTTCCCACATACGAATTTCGTACGGGAGTACAAATTCATTGCTTGCTAGACAATAAATCTACTACCAAACTAATTAATTACAATTTAAAAACTCTATCAGTTTTATCTGACAGAGTTCTGCTTTTCAATAATATTTCTTTCACTTTAGGTATAAGTCTAATAATATCACATCTACAATTAAATATATCTACAGCAGAGTTAATATGATTTATTAAATTACATTCTGATAAACAATGTCTACTATATGCACTTGCTAAATAGAATGCTACTAAATCAGGTATAACATAATTATTTAAATAAACATTTATATTGTTATAGAAAGGTAAATATATTTTTTTAAATTCTTTATCAGTTATATCACACATAGATATATTCCTTTAAAATTATTTCTTCTACCCTATTTTTAATATTACTCATTTTACTTATCCACAACATTTGATTACTACTTTTTAATTCTTCAGTAATATTTTCTTTTTCAGCTAGTTCTTTAATTAACTTCTGCACCTGCTCCATAACAGTAGTATCGATATTATGAAGATATTCATTTAATTTATCTTTAACAAGTAAATCAAAATATAATCCTAATTTATATTTCTTAATATAATTTAATCTTAATAATCCATATTTTCCTATATTATATTGTTTTTTATTTTCTAATATTAAATCTGGCAATAAACAATCACCTTTCTTAGTGTAACTAATATTCATAACAGTTCTCCATTTCTTTCTATATTTATTTAGCTTTAATTGTTATACATATTTTGTTACACAATGACTATCGCCACCACCTGCATTTATGTGATTGGATATTAATATTGTATTAGGGTCTCCACCAAAGGCTTCATTAGCTCTTTTTAATCTATCTGCTCTACTTAAATCTTCATCAAAATCTCTTGTAATAACAACAGGAACTCCTAACTGTTTAAATCTATCATACATATATAAAGCAGCTTCTAAAGTAAAGTCTTTTTCCTTTAAATTACCACTAATAGCTCCAGGGTCACTACCTCCATGTCCAGCATCTACAACCACTCCACCATTTACACGCTCATCCATATTCTCACCTCAATATAAAATATGAATAAACTAGTAATTTGACACTAATACACTTAGAAAATTATTTATTACTCAACTTCGTAACCATTTTTTTATTTCTAGTACTAAACCTTTTTATTTCTTATTATTTTCTTTTAAATTAATTTTTTTATAATCATATTTTTCCTGTTTCTCATATCTTGATGTTACGTGATGATTAGAATAACCTTTTCTATCAGTATCTTCTACTATTTTTTTCAACACAAAATCACACATATCACCAAAAATTGATTTACGGTACTTTGCATGGGAACATAGTGATATAATGAGGATATTATAGAAAGAAGTCCTTTTCTTACAGAACTATATAATTTAATTAGAGATGAAAAAAACATAGAGTAGTTGTTTCCAGTAAATACTACTCTTTTATTCTTGCATTATATAATCCTCTAAAACCATCTATTTCTTAAATTTCACTTGAAATGTTGTTATACCATCCATTGATGAAGCCTTTATCTTACCTTTATGTAATAAAACAATATTTTTAGCAATAGCTAATCCTAAACCATATCTATTATCCTTTCTACTTCTTGCTTTATCAACTCGGTAAAATCTTTCAAATATTTTTTCTTCTTCTCCTTTAGGAATAGCTTCTCCTTCATTTTCTACTATATCAACAGTTAATTTTTTTTCTAATCTTTCTTTAATCACATCTACTAAAGTATATTCATCTTCAATAATTAATACTTTCATACTCATCACCAATATTAGTTAATCATTTATATATTAAACAAATATTAAATTTTTATCTATTATAGCACAGAAAAGGTCTTGTTAATTAACTAAGTTATGTGCTATAATTTAGTTGTAGCACTTAGGGGATTAGTTTAATGGTAAAATAGGAGTCTCCAAAACTTTAGATGGGAGTTCGATTCTCTCATCCCCTGCCATTTAGATTATTAAGCTGTCAGAATCTTTCTGGCAGTTTTTTATTTGTAATTATTAAGCTGTCTAGATATTACATTTTACTTGACAATGATTGTAATTTTTTAATTTATTTTTCATTAGATATGGTCTATAATGATAATAGAGGTAAGGTGTTTGGCGGTGATAGTATATTAGTGAGAATTTTTAACAATAAAAATAGATTGAAAGTTAGGAGTAAAAATGAAAAAAAACATTAAATTCACAGCATTGTTAACCCTGTTAGTTATTTCCCTAACAGGATGTGTAAAGTTTAATTCTACAATGGAAATAAAGAAAGATAAATCAATGGACTATAAAATAATATATGCCTTTGATAAATCATTATTTGGAGATCAAGAAATATTAACTAACGATGATAAAAAGGAACTAGAAAATAAAGGATTTACAGTTTCTAATTATGTTGATGGTAATATGAAGGGATTCAAAGTATCTAAAAATATTAAAAACATTGATGATGTAAGTTCTACTAACGACGCAACTTACGATTTATCGGGATTACTTGATAGTAACAAGAGTGAAAGTAAAGTGTTTAAAGTAAAAAAAGGTTTCTTAAAAAACACTTATACAGCTAGTTTCAAATTTGATTCATCAGATAGTGATTTAAATAATAGTACAAGTAATGACACAACAATTGATAACGATTTTACAACAGATGATAATAATACTACAACAGACTCTGATTTTGATTTTTCTAACATAAATACTAATATGGATTTAAGTTTCAATGTTAAGTTACCTTATAAAGCTATAAGTAGTAATGCTACTACTAAGAAAAATGATGATAAAGAGTTAAGTTGGAACTTATCATCAACTGGGGAAGATAAAATAGAATTTTCTTTTGCATTATATAATATGACTAATATTTATATATGTGGTGGAGTTATAGTCTTATTAATTATTATCGTTATAGTAAGTATTTTAAATAAAGGCAAGAAAAACAAAGTTTCTAATAAAGATGCAACTAATGATAAACAAACTACAACTTTTAATTCTTCTGTTGAAACACCAATTATGAGCAATAATGTAACAAGTCAAAGTAGTGAAAATATTAATAAAGTTGAAGCTTTTTATCAACAGCCAGATAAAAAATCAAATATTGCGGATATGTATTCAAATCAAAGTATTCAAGAACAAGCTTCTACAAATTCACAATCAACGGTTTTTTCCACAACTAATGTTAATAACACCTCTGTAAACGAAACTTTATCCACAAACTCAGTGGATAACCAAACTTTTCCACAACCAGTTCAAACAACAGACATATTTTCCACAACTAATGTTAATAGTAATCTTGCAAATCAGACTTTATCCACAGATACTGTTAATAATCAACAATCTAATGTAAACAACGATAATCAAATTGATACTTTATAGTAAATTACTAGACTTATGTCTAGTTTTTTATATATAATTAGGATGGTGAATGATATGAATAATAAAAACAGATTAATAGAAATAATAAGTATTATAAAAATTAATAATTTAGTAGATGACAGAAGTCCTAAAAATCTTAGAAAAACCATTGAAGACTTAGGACCAACTTTTATAAAAATAGGGCAGATTCTTTCTACAAGAGTTGATTTAATTCCTAATGAATATGCTAAAGAATTATCAAAATTAAGAGGCAACGTTACGCCACTACCTTATCCACAAATAGAAAAGGTTCTTAAGAAAGAGTACAAAAATTTAGATAATATGTTTGCCCATATCTACGAAAAGCCAATTGGTTCAGCTTCTATTGCACAAGTTCATAAGGCAAGGTTAAAAGATAAAAGAACTGTTGTTTTAAAAATCAGAAGACCAAATATTGAAGAAGAAATAAAACAAGATATAGAGTTATTAAAGCAAGCTACTAAAATATTACATCTTAATCATTTTATCAAAATAATGGATTTAGATAAGGTTTTAGATGAGCTATACACAACTACTATGATGGAACTTGATTTTTCTAAGGAAAAAGAAAATATGTTGTTCTTTGAAAATCATAACAAAGATATTCCTTATATATCTTCCCCTAAAGTGATAGAAGAATTGTCAACTAAAAATATTTTAGTTATGGAATATATTGATGGTATAATGATATCTAATATAGAAAAATTAGATAATGAAAATTATGATAAGAGTCTTATTGCTAAAGAGTTGAGTAAAAACTATATCAAACAAGCTTTAGAAGATGGTATGTTTCATGCTGATCCTCATCCTGACAATATAACAATTTATAATGATAAAATATATTTTCTAGACTGGGGTATGGTAGGAACTCTATCAAAGCTTAATAGAGCTTTATTAAATAAATGTATGAAAGCTATTATTACGGAAGATTATCAAGAAGTTGCTAATTGTCTATTATCGATGTCTATAAAAAAGGATGAAACTAATTACCAAAAACTAGTTGATAATATTAAAGAAATCTTAGAAGAGTTTTCTACCCTTGGTCTTGATGAAATAGATACTAGGAAATTTATTACTAATATGTTTAAAATGCTTCAAGAAAATAATTTAATATTAGACCATAATGTTACTATGCTAATACGTGGTATTGGTGTAATTGAAGGAGTCTTACAGTCACTCGATTCCACTATCAGTCTAACTAGTGTTTTAAAGGATAAAGTATTAGAAAATGAGAAGAAAGCTTTACTATCAGGAGAAACGTTAAAAAAAATAGAGAAAAAAGTTTTAAAAAGTAGTAAAAGTTTAATAAATATTCCTGAAGAGACCGAAAGTTTACTAAAATATATAAAACAAGGAAACTTTAAATTTAAATTAGAACTAAGCAATTCAACTAAACATATTGATAAACTAGAAAATCTTCTTCATGAGTTAATACTTGGTTTTATTGATGGTTGTTTAATACTAGCTTATAGTTTTACAAAAACAGAATTAGCTAAATTTATTATACTTACTTTTATAATTATTGTATCAGCTTTATTAACATTTAAAATGATAAGAGACTTATTACATAAAGGATATTAGTGATAATATTCTTTTATTATTGCCCCATTTCATTATAAATCCAGACCATTATAGTATCTACTATCTCATCTATTTCTTGTTTTGTTAAGCATCTATCTTTATCTATATGATACCATTTAGAAAGGCAAGTTCTACAACAAGTAGCTGTAGCATGCATGGCAATAAAAACGGGATGACCTCTCATTGGTGTTTGTTTACCATCATTTAAAGTAGGATATGGTGCTAACCTTTTACATATAAAATCATAAGCATGCGACTTTATTACTTTATAACCCTTATCTGAAACATATTTCCTATCTTTATTAGAAAGATGAAACCTACTACGGAACTTAGAGGTTTTAAACCTTTCTAATTTTTTATCTATTATATATTTTTCACTCATCTTCATCTTGATTCACCACATAAATTCTATCTCATTCTTACAAATTTAACAAGTGACTTTTTTCTTTCTAATTCCTTAATAAAAATCGAATAATTATTACTAGGTACTAACAAATAACATCTATTTCTAGTTCTAGTTATTGCCACATAAAATAGCCTTCTTTCTTCACTATAAGGATAATCTTCTGCTTTTTTAGTTACTAATCTCATTATCCTTTCTTCTTTTATTTGATTAGGAAAGCCTAGCACACTATTAAAAAAGTTAATCACTATAACATTATCAGCTTCTAATCCTTTAGACTTATGTATGGTTAAATAATTAATAACTAAATCTTTTCTCTTTTTATATACTATCTTATCATTATCAACTACTAACAAATCACTTAAGATAGGATTTATATCATTGTTATTTCTACCTAAAATGAAGATACTACCTTTATCTAACTTATCAAGTACCTTTAAAATAGTACTTTTTAAATCATTAGAATAAATAACTTGTAGTGGATAATCAATATGCTTAAAAGATGTTAATTCTTTTCTTAACTGATATTTATTTTTCAATATAAATTCACTAGCTATTTTTATAAGTTCTTCACTATTTCTATAGGTATTTCTTATTTTATGAGTAACTGCCTCTTTATAATAATCTTTAAAATTATAAAAAAGACTTATATCACAACCACTAAATCTATAAATAGATTGAAAATCATCTCCTACTACCATTAAAGAACTATTCATATTATCTACTAATTCTTTAATAAATAAGAATCTAACATAAGATGTATCTTGGTACTCATCAATAATAATATAAGATATTTTTCTTTTATAGTATTTAACTCTATCTTTAGCAATAAATAGTAAATCATCAAAATCAAGTTCTTTATTTTCCTTCTTTTCTTTTTCATATAGTAGATATATATTTAAAGTAAGCAAAAGAAAGTACTTTTCTTTTAAATAGGTAATTGGTAAAAGATAGCTTTTTATTTTTTTTAAGAATTTCTGATAATCTTCCATTTTGTAGTTACCACATTTAAACAAGCGAATAAAAGTCATTATTTGTCTTTTCAGTAATAGTATTTCCTTACTTTTAGTTACCAATATTTTTTGATAGCTCTTATAATAATCTTTACTAAAATATATATTAAAATATCTTAATACTACTTTTAAAAGATTTGGTGAAGATAAAATATCTATATTAAAAAAGTTTTCCACAACCATTGTTAATAATTCGTCACTCGCTATTTCATAAGTATAGTTAGTCTCATCTAGTATTTTCATAGCCAACTTATGAAAGGTATAGCATTCTATATCGTCATTAATTTCTCTTTTTATCTTCTTCTTTAAGTTTTCTACTGCCATATTTGTAAAGGTAATACAAACTATCTCTTCTTTTGGAATATGTTTTTCTTCTATTAAGTATTTTATCTTACCAAGTATAGTCAAAGTTTTTCCACTACCTGCTCCTGCTAAAACAAAGAGGTATTTATTATCATCTTTAACAATTTCTAGTTGGTCATTATCAAGTTTATAATTCATTACTGTAAAGTCCAGATTCATCACCTCCAAAGTTGTATATATAATATCTCGTAAACATATGTTCGTCAATACTTTTTTATTTTATTTTTCTATTTAGACAAAAAGCAAACCTTACATAATCTCTTCTAACATTTGCATCATATATATGCCCATTCCAAATACCATTTATTACATAACATACTAATAGAGGTGAAAAAATTGTTTGAAGCATTTAAAAACTTATCTCCTGTTTGGCAAACATTAATTGCTACTTTATTCACTTGGGGTGTAACTGCATTAGGAGCTAGTATTGTCTTTTTCTTTAAAAAGGTTAATAAAACAGTAATGGATGCGATGCTTGGTTTCTCTGCTGGAGTAATGATAGCAGCCAGTTTCTTTAGTCTAATTGAGCCTGCCTTAGAAATGACAAAAAGTTTAAAAATGAACGGACCAGTAATAATATCAATAGGTTTTCTATTAGGTGGTACTTTACTATTTATTGGTGATAAGATATATAACCTAGTTGATAAAAAGAAAGACGGTAACAAAGGCAGTAGAAAAAGATGCTTTATGTTAATATCATCCATAACTATTCATAATATTCCTGAAGGACTTGCTGTCGGAGTAGCTTTTGGTAGTCTAGCCTATAACATAACAGGTACTACTCTATTATCTGCTCTTACTATCGCTCTTGGTATAGGATTACAAAACTTTCCGGAAGGTAGTGCTGTTAGTCTTCCATTAAGAAGAGAAGGATACAGTAGAAAAAAAGCCTTCTTTTATGGACAACTATCTGGAATAGTAGAACCAATATCAGCAGTTATTGGTACTATACTTGTTTTAAAGATAAAAACTATTCTACCATTCTTATTAGCTTTTGCAGCTGGATCTATGATTTATGTTGTAGTAGAAGAATTGATACCAGAAAGTCAAACTAACCCAAAAAAAGACCTGATGGCCTTCTTTACATTATTTGGTTTTGTCCTTATGATGATATTAGATATAACTCTAGGATGAAAAATTATTCAATATATAATTTTTCATTTTCTTTTAATTCAATCGCATATAAACCATTTTTCTTACAAGTAAACACTAATTCTATTTTTCTAGTTGAAGTATTATTCTGATTATCAGTTACTTCTTCTTTTTTAGTTTCTTCTTTTATAGATTCTATTTTCTTAAATGTATAACCATTACTATTTAGTACTTTTATACTATCGTCTATCCAAAGACAGTCAACTGGATTTTTAGGATTATTAATAGACCAATAACCACTTTCATTCTTATGCCAACCACTACCAGTAAACTTTCCTTTTCCACACTCCATATGCACATGATTACCAGTTACATTTCCCTTAGTTCCTTCTTCATAAAACCTTGTTCCTCTAGGAATTACTTGACCAACTTTCAAATTAGAAACATCATTATCATGAGCGAATAACATAGTCATATAATCAATTGTTCCATCAGGATACTCTACTTTATCAACACTCTCTAACCATACTTCGTTAGCATCATTGGGATAAATCTTTTTAATAACTCCCGTAAATGGGGCTAGAATAAAATCTATTCCCGAATCACTTCCCCCATCATCTATAGCAAAACTATTCTTATGAGTTCCTACTCCATAACCTTGCGTTATTCGCATATGAGGACTAGGATAAAGAGGCTTCTCCATTATTTTTTACTCCTCTCTATAACATTTTTCTTATTAATCACAATACTTTCACTATTAGTTAAATCTCTATATGATTTAAGCTTACCTTCTAAAGATTTATAGATTGTATCAGCTCCAATAAAACTAAAAAAGCCTACCCATAAACTTTCAGGAAAGGTAATAGAGGTAAAAGTAATACAGAAAAGAACACCTAATACTAAATTGATAGCAAAACTATAAAGACATAAACATGAAGAACACTTTAAACATCTTTTTGTTTTTTGAACTAGAGCACAAGTAATAGTACTTAAGGCGATGGAAACTACTAACATCTGTTGTAAAATAGTTAGTTTTAACATACACATTCCTCCCTCTAAAGTAATTTATGCAAAACTAAAAAAAATGCTACTATTTTTTCACTTTCAAATCATGTTTAAAACGAAAACTTCCACTTGCAGCTCTATTTAAATAACCATTATAACTTGCCAAAGTTTTATCAAGCATTTCTGGTTTATTTTTTCTAACATATTTTACTCTTTTTATCACTCTTTTCTTTGTATCACTACTTAATAGCATTAATAATTTCTTATCTTCTAATATAAACCTATATCCAAGGAAACAAAATCCATGATGAATTTCTAGTATTTGAGTCTTTTTATTTAGTTTTAATTTAACCTCAGCTAATTTTTTTTCAATCTCACCTAAACAATATTTAAGATACTCTCTATCCTCATGAAAAAGAATAAAATCATCCATATATCTTACATAACATTTTATTCCTAGTTTTTCTTTAATATAGTGATCCAAATCATTAAGATAATAAACCGCTAATATCTGGCTAGTCATATTACCAATAGGTAACCCCTTACCTTTTTTATAAAGAGGAATACTCTTAAGACTATTAACATGTTCTTGATAATCGTTAATAGGAAGAGTTTTTAATCTTTTTATTTCTTTATCAATAGACTTATTAATACACTCATTAACATAATCATAATTAGTACTTATAATCACTTCTTTTACTAAATTAAATACTCTATTATCATCAATCAAATTTTTTAATTTTTCAAGTAATATTTCTTGATCAATCGAATAAAAATATTTAGCTATATCACACTTTAAAACATATATTTTATCATGCTTATACTTTAATTTATTAATATACTTTTTGACATATTCTATCCCCTTACTTGATCCCATTAATGGTCTTGTAGCAACATTCATCGGTAATAGTAAGGGATCAATTAAAGGAAATAGAAAATAAGTACTAATTAAGTGATTAATTATTTTATCAGGCATACACTCACTCATGATAAATCTATACTTAGGTTCTTTAATAATAAAGATATTATATTTTCCATGTTTATACTCTTCACTTTTCAATATATTGTAAATAGAAATAATATTGCAAGAAAAAAATAGTTCAAATACGAAAATTTTTTCTTTATGCCTTGTATTATTTCTAACAGTTTTATATACATCCATAAGATTTTCGATTGTAACTACTTTATCATAACTAAGTGTCTTTCTTTTCACTTTTAATCACCCCATAAGAAATCTTTTTCATCTCAATTAAAAAATTACTAACGGATATGTACTTCTTAGGGCTAATAATTTTTTTCTTATAACTAACTTGCATATAATAATCTAACATTGAAATCTGTATCAATAATGATTTTAAATACTTAAGTTTTATTCTATTTGTATCCTCTATTCGATAAGAGAATATATCCTCAATTATTGAATACATAGTTTTTTCAATATTTTGTTTTAATACTACTTCCTTTTTAGGAAAATTAACCAGTTGTTTATTTATATAATCAATAGTCTTTTCACTACTAGATAAAAGTTTAAATCCATCATTAGAGTTCATCAACAAACTCCTTGATTTTATTATAGTTATCTTTATTTGTTGTTATTAAATTTTTAATTCTTTCTAATAATAATTCATTAGAACATTTACTATAATAACTTCTTTCTGCAATTTTTGCTATATCATTATACAAGTTATCATCACTTTTATAGTTTTTATCTTCTTCTTCAAAAATATAGAAAGAGATGTTTTTCTCTTTCAAATTAGCACATACTTTTTCAAAAGCTGAAATAGGAAAGCCTAGTTTACCATTATTTATCTGATAGGAAAACAAATAATTTAAAACTATTGCATCTTTAGAAAAAGTAACATAGAAACTACCCACTTTAAATAATACTACTTCATCTTGATGTAGGCATTTAATTTCTTCATATTTATCTTTTACTTTCATTTTTCACCCATACTAGTTATGCCAAAGACCAGCCTTGTTTCCAATCTAATGATTATGGTTATTACCATTACTTCCTCAGATTATCAACCTTAATCGATAATTCACGGTCAAATATAGGATAGACAAACCTAATTTATAGTAGGAATCTGGGCGGACACCGATGGAATTCGTCACGTTATTCCACGGATTCAAACTGCCTGATGGCATCACATTCCAAACGTTAGCATTCGAGTTGTTAGAATTGAAGTTAGACGGAGAGAGCGAAAAACTTGAATACAAGTTGGGAAAGGAGAGAGTCCGTTAATAGACTGCCCTTTTAACTTTTTTTTCAATGCACCATATTTTTCAACTAAATAGAAAATATTCTTTCTAGCTAATTGAAGTATACATTATATCTTCTGGCATAATTATTTTCTTTATTTTTTATTATATATATTTTTTGCTAGGCAAAATGATGAGTCATTTTGCCTAACGCACTTTCTATGATACTACAAATGGATTTAGTGATGTTCCATCTCCCTTAGTTATCAGTGTATCAGCTTTTAGGTTGATAACTGGGCGGACACCGAGGGAAGGCGTCACGCCATACCACGGATACAAACTGCCTGAAGGCAACACAAGCCAAACGTAAGCATGCGAGTTGTTAGAAGCGAAGGCAGACGGAGAGAGCGTCCAGTAGTACTTACCATTATATAGATAATAATTAATGTTTGGTGAGTATCCTCCATTATAGTAAGCTCTTCCTCCAGCAAGTCCTACCTCATCAGCTAAAATTAACCCTACTGGATAGTCTAGTTTAGCACTTTCATTTGACATTTTAAATTTATCATTATCCTGACTACATTTTAAACTTGGTTTTTTATTATCTTGTAAACGATTATATGCTCCATATATAGTTGTTGGTGTTGTTAAATAACCAGAACCACTTGTCATACTTCTGTCACTACAGAATGTTTCATCTGCTAGTTTTGAAGTATAACTTGTCATATTTGTTTTATACCAATTATCTAGTTTTGTTTTAATTGGTGAATCTGTCTTATTAGTTTGAGCTGTTAATAAACTATTTGAACTATAACTTATTGGTTGGACTCTCATTTGAGTAGTATTAATATACCCAACGATTTTATATACTACATTACAACTAGTATTTAAACAACTATATAACTGCTTGTTTACTATCTCATCATGGTTATCATTCCATGTTAGTTGTTTGATATCTCCTGTTAAAGTAAATTTCTTAGTTGATTGATCAAAGGTATAACCTGTACCAAAGTTATACTTTTGAGTATTGGTAAACCAATCATAACCTGTTGTTCCATTACTTTCATGCAGAGAAAAATCTTCATTATACTTATATCCGACATAGGTTGGATCCCAGTATTTACTATTAAACTGAGAATTACCTATAGTAACAGCATCTCCTGTATCTGATGTACTTTTACCAGAATAGATCATTCTGATACTTCCATCGCCATTTCGACGGATGATTCTCCAAATGAATCCGGCAAAAGATACATAGTTATTTTTTACGGCTCCACGATAATAATAACTTTCTCCTTCATCATCTTCTGCCATATATAGTCCATCTGTTTCTGTATCATTTGGTGCTATCTTTGTAAAGTCTGGTGTTCCTTTGGCTTTTATTGCAGTCTTGGCTGCAGTAGTTGATGTTTCATGATTATTCATTACTAACATACAATCTGATAATGTAGTAAATCCATTTTCATAACAATATTTATCTTCAGCTTGGGCTACTGTATCACTTGTTTGTCCATAAACACTTATTTTTACTTTATAAGTTAAGCCTCCATTATCATTCTGAGGATTATAGTTTTCATCTACCCATAATCTTAATCTATAATTAATAGTAGTATCTCCTTGATTCTTTAAGTTACCAGTATATAAACTCATCATATCGGCTGGTCTTCCGGTATAAATATTTCCTGATGGCTCTTCATAATATGTTCTTGGTGCCATTACTTCAGTCTCTTTTCCATTACTATCTACTGTAGTTAAATAGTACTTAATATTATTACCACTAAAAGTATTACCTGTTTCTTCTTTAGCTGCTATTTCATAGTTAATATCAGCATTACCTGTAATTGATGATTTAACAGTAAAATCAAAGTATTCTCCTGCATTCTTTCTTGTTTTTCCTGTATTATCAGTCGTTGGTAGTGCATTATTTATAGAAATGGTATTATCACTTTCTGTATATAGCATAGTAATAGCTCCAGTAGTAATTTTATTTTCTTTCTTACCTAGTCCACTATAGGTGAAAGCAGAGTAACTTATTCCTATTACTACTACTAGTATAAAAGCTGAAACACCTATAGTTAAAATATCTTTTATCTTTTCCTTGTTCATTTTCCACTTCTCCTTCTTTTCTATTTTAAGCAAAAAACATAGAGCTAGATTATAGCTCTATGTTTTTTGCACGATAAAAGAAAGTAGTATTAGTACTTAATGCCCCCCCCCATGTTAACTTTGCGTAAACTTTACTGTTACTTGACATATTCATCTAAGGACACCTGCTTTCTTTTTTTGTATGTAGCGATTCTTTTTAAAATTTCTACCTTACACACTAAGTCTACCAAATTTTTTCAACTTATTCAATAATTTTTGACTTTTTTATTAACATAAAAATTAACTAATTGTGTATTAAGCAAACAGTTTTAAAATTAAAAGATGTAGTGGATAATATAGATAAAAGAAGTATTTAATATTTTTCCCTTTTTCTCCATTATACATATAGATAAATATAAATGACAGTAAACTATAAAACTGAATAGTGTTAGTAGCAAGAAATGTAACTGCTAGCAAATATAGTAAAAATGATAAATAAAGATTAGGTACTAAATAAAATATAAAGACTAAACTTATTCCTAAAGCTTGATAGTCAACATTTAGTATTATAGAAAAAAGAACAAATAAAATATATATTAATGAATAAAATACTGTTTTATAAAGATAATTTTCTATACCTTTACTATATTTACTTATAATTTTCTTTATAAATTCTAGACTACTCAATAATAGAAATGATAAAGCAAATGTAAATAAAATATTTAATTCATGATTATTAAATGCGTAGTCATAAATAGGTTGGGTAATAATGGCAAATAAGATTAGTCTTAAAAAATATTTAAGCTTATTACTAGTATGTTTAAATCCTTCTACCAATAAGAAAGCAAAGATTGGAAAACTTACTCTTCCTATTATTCTAAAAATATCTATATTCGGATACATAATAGCTCCAATATGGTCAATTGTCATAGTAATAATAGCAATTATTTTTAAATCAAAATTAGAAAGAAATTTTTTCATTTTACCTCCAAAAACACAAAACCCCGAAAATATAAATTTTCGAGGAATAGAAACAATTAACGTTTTGAGAATTGTGGTGCACGACGTGCTTTTTTAAGTCCTGGTTTCTTACGTTCCTTCTTACGTGGATCTCTTGTAATAAATCCTTCCTTCTTAAGAATTCTACGGAAACTATTTTCTGATTCAACTGGAGTTGCTGCATCATAGATTAATAATGCTTTAGTAATACCATGTCTTACTGCTCCAGCTTGTCCTGAACATCCTCCACCTGATACATTAGCTGTTACATCAAATATATCTCTTGTACCAGTAATATCTAATGGTTGAGTTAAATCCATTACCATTGTTTGGTGTGGGAAATATTCATTTACATCGCGACCATTAATAGTAATCTTACCAGTTCCTCTTGTAAGAGTTACACGAGCAACTGATGTTTTTCTTCTACCTGTTCCAGTATAAACTTTATCTTTTGCCATAACTTAAACCTCCTTAAATATCCATTTCTTCTGGTTTTTGAGCCATATGAGGATGATTCTCACCTCTATATACAAATAACTTCTTGTACATAGCACGACCTAAACGGTTATGAGGTAACATACCTTTAACAGCTTTTTCTACCATTTCTTCTGGATAACGTTCTACCATTTCTTTAGCAGTACGAACTCTTAATCCACCTGGATATTGAGAGTGATTGTAATACTTCTTATCTTCTAATTTATTACCAGTTAATAATACTTTAGAAGCATTAACGATAATTACATAGTCTCCACAATCAATATGAGGTGTATAAGTAGGTTTATGTTTACCACGTAGTAAAACTGCAGCTTTACTAGCAACACGTCCTAGAGGTTTTCCCTCAGCATCGATTACATACCAATTTCTTGTAACTGTTTCTTTTTTTTGCATATAACTATTCATATTTTTCTCCTTTACTTAAATCAAACGTTCCCACCGTTTAATTTATGTGGGGATTTAAATGTACCGATTAAAATTATACCATAATCTTTTTATTTGTCAACTTCTTAGCACAATATTTTTTAGATATAATCCTTCTGCTTTCGCTGTTGTTCCATATTTTCCCCTTACTTTACTATCAAGTATTTCTTTTACTAATTTATAATCTATCTTACCAGTACCAACTTTTATTAGTAAACCTACCATATTTCTAACTTGATATCTTAAGAATCCACTTCCCTCAAAAGTGAATACTATCTCATCTTTATAATAATCATCTAAAGTTATAGAAGCATTAGTTATCGTTCTAACACAATTATCTTTAATACTATTTTCAGTGACAAAAGCTCTAAAGTCATGCGTACCAATAAAGTAAGTAATAGCTTTCTTCATTGCTTCTATATCTAATTTATAATTATGCTGATAACAGTAATTTCTTCTAATAGGATTATACTCTCCCATATTCAAGTGATACTCATAAGTCTTAGAGATAACATAATACCTAGCATGAAAGTCACTACTTACTTCCTCTGTTTCGAAAACATGAATATCACTAGGTAAATATCTATTCATTGCTCTTTTTACTTGTTTAGGACTAATGGAAACATTCATATCTAGGTGTGCTACTTGATGATAAGCATGAACTTTCTTATCAGTTCTTCCACTTGCTACTACTTTCACCTTTTCACCATTATTAATTTTAGTAGCAGCGTTTTCTAACTCTTCTTGAATAGTCCTATATCCAGGTTGAGTTTGATAACCATGAAAAGAACTACCATCATAAGAAAAATGTATTAAAAATCTCATATTATCTTACCTCTCTATAAATATCTTTCATTAAATCTTTTATATCTTTTCGGTGATCTAGTTTAACTTTCTTACTACTTTCCACTAGTTTGATAAAAGAAACTATTTTAGGAAGGGAAATACCCAGTTCTTTCTCATCAAACAGATAATAATAAACGCTTTCCGTAAGTCCTTCTTGATATAGATACCCATCTTTTAGTACTATTAAATATCTAGTTATTTCATATAAAAGATTCTGGTCATCACTAGTAATAATTATTGTTTTATGAAACTTATCTTTAAGTCTTTCTAAGATTCTTATTAGTTTTATCTTTTCTTTCTCATCAAAATAAGTAAAAGGATTATCTAGTAGCAAGATGCTTGGATTAATTAAGAAAGCAAGAGATAATTGAAACCATTTCTTTTCACTTGATGATAGTGTAGTTATTGTCCTTTTAAGTATTTTTTTATCAAAGCCTACTATCTTTAAAGCTCCATCTATTTTTTCATCTATATCTTTTGTTTTTAAAAAATTGGTTAAAATAAAATATCTTAGATATTCTTCTACTGTATATAAAGGATAGTCTAGTTCAAATTCTAAAGGAACATAATAAGTCTTACCCTTATACTCATTCTGTTTCTTTTTAGTTATTCTTTCTTTATCAAAATAGATACTACCTTTAAACTCGTTAGAAAAAGAAATAACTTCTAGTATTTCTTTACTATTTTCACCAGTAATACCTGTAATAACAGATGATGGTATGGTAATAGATATATCAGTTAAGTTAGTTGTCTTTACATGAGTAAGTTTTATTTCCATAACATCTCCACCATTTCTTTTTGATCTAAAATAATTTTATCGACTAAATTATAATACTTTAGTTTTAAAGATAAATCAATCATAAATGGTAGTCTAAATCCTAATTTATTTAGCATACTGTCATCATCAAGTACTGATAAGATATCTCCTTCTTTAACAATTCTACCTTTATCTAGAATAGATAGGTCAACTTCTTCAAAGTAAAGAGGAACATCAAGATTATTAGTCATACAGATAAATTTTATTTTATCTTTATATTGTTTAAATACCTTTGCAATAAATTTCAATTGTTCTTCATTTAAGTATTTAAAGATATCATCAATTAACATTACTTCTGGACTATAAATAAAAGCACAAGCTAAATTCAATTTTATTTTACTAAACTTATCTAAATCTTCTATATTCTTATTTTCTTCTTTAGTAAGTTGAAATAATGATAATATTTTTCTTTTAGTTTTAGTAAACTCTTCATCGGGGATATTAGTTTTAATGAGTGTTAAAATAATTTCTTCTTTTACTGTTGTTGTTTTAAAGTTTTCATCTTCAAAGATTACTTGAATTTGGTAAGGATACTGCTTAGTAGTAATTTGTTCTACAAATGTTCTATTGACTCTTATTTTTTCTTCTGTCTTAACTATACCTGATAGTACTTTAATTAAAAGTGTCTTATAAGAATTATTAGCACCTGCTACAAAGGAAATAGTACCATTTCTAAAAGTTTTATTCATTCCTTTAAATGGAATAATATCAAGGTTTTCTACGGCTAAAATGGCCATTTATTTTTCCTTCTTCTTTTGAATATTATAAGTTATTTTAGCAATAAATTTATCACTTACAAAGTGTGAGAAAAACTTTCCTAATTTCATAGTGATAGAAGGTATAATAACGGTCTTTCCTTTTAAACATTTCTTTAAGGCATAGTCTGCTACATAATAACTAGTTAGGGGTTTAACAGAAAAAGTAACTCCTGCTCGATTATTAAAATTAGTAGCTACTGGTCCTGGACATAAGACTGATATTTTAACATTACTCTTACATCTATTCAATTCTTCATTAATAGCAAGACTTAGTTTATAGACATAACTTTTACTAGCATAATAACTAGATAGTAATGGTCCTGGGAAAAAAGCAGCACTACTAGCAACATTTAAGATAGTACCACTATCTCTTTTTTTCATATCTTTTAGATAAAGTTTAGTTAGTATGTGTAGAGCTTTAACATTTACATCTATCATATTTAACTCATCATCTAGATTAGTTTCATCAAAAGAACCAAATATTCCATATCCTGCATTGTTTATTAGTAAATCAATTTTTTCATTCTTAGTCTTTTCATAAAGTTCTTTTACTTTGGAAGTATCACTAAGATCAACAACAAATATTTCTACTCTAGTCTTTAACTCTTTCTTTAGAGTCTCTAAAGCCTCTTTATTTCTGGCAACCAATATTAAATCGTAAGATTTATCACTAAGTATTTTAGCCATATCTCTTCCAATTCCACTCGATGCCCCTGTAATCATCGCTTTCATATCATGGTCTCCCCTCATATTATTATTTTACCAAATTTCTAATAAAATGTCTTAAATTAGACTAAAATTTATTAAATTTATTAAATTTATTAATAATAATCTATATAGTCAGTTCTTTTGTAATACTTATAAAAAATTCACTACTCCATATATTAAGACTTTCCGTATTTTTTATAAAAGGAATAACATCTTCTTTTGCTTCTATATAATCTATTTCTTTAAATTTATTAATTAGTAGGTTCTTTAAATCATCTATAGAAAATTTGTCATTTGCATTTATATAATTAGATTCAATTAATTTGTTTTTAACTAATTCTAAATTTACTTTTGTATTATTTGCTAAAAAGAAAATATAATCATATAGATCTCTTCCTTTTGTTCTTGTTTTCCAATTGCGACATAGTATTGCATGTATTTTTCCAGCAAATAAAGATTCTTTATCATATATTTTTATTTGATGAGGACTTGGTAATAACTTATATTTTTCTTCATATGTTGCTCCACTAGGTGGATTAATATCTACCTCAAATTTTATTTTTATATTTTTTAACATATGATTGTATTTATGATTTTCTTCATTGGGAAAAAATTTTAAAATATGCTCTAGAGTATCCCCTTTCACAAATGCTGAGGTTATATTTGATTCAATATTTTTTTGTTTAGTATTAATTTCAAGATTTAGTCCATAAGCTTTTAATTCCTTTTCAAGATAGACAAAGTATTTACTTAAATCAAAGTTTTTATTTGGATAGATAAGAGCAAAGTCTAAGTCTTCAGAAAATCTATCTAATTTATAAAAAATTCTAAGTGCTGTTCCACCATAAAATGCTGCTTCATCAAAAAAATTTCCTCTAGCTAATCCTGATAAAATTATTTCTTGAATAATTTCTTTTAGGGCATTTATTTCATCATTTGTATTTTTTATTTCATACTTTGAAAGCATTTGTTCTATAATATTATTCATTCTTATTCCTCCTCATATATTTAGCTAATAATAAAATATTAGTTGAATGATATAAATTACTTAACTTTTCTATTTTTTCTATATTTAATTTATTAAAATTTTCACTATCTATACGTAAATCAGAAAATAGCATCTTTTCCAGATTAGAATAATTTTTTAATGGTTTTAAAGTATAAATTTTATCACACAAAGCTTTTTCTCTAGACGCAATTTGATATGAGTAATTATTTTCCTCTTTTAAAATTATCTCTTCTGGATATGCTAATATTGGAATATCTCTATATGTAAAAGTGCCAAACGGTGTATTAAATTGTTTTTTCTTTTTTTTAGCAAAAGTAGCACAAGTTATTGTAGTAACTCTTTCTGGTATCATTCCATAATAGGATAAAGCATATTCAAAAGAAATATATGAAGGTCCATAAATACTTCCAGCTAGTAAATAACCTGGTGTATTGGAATCAGTTTCATATAAACCATTTACTATTTTAATTATTTTTCCATCTCTAACTTCTCTTGCTAACTTAGTGTTTTTATTAGAATAATTAGCTAGTTTTTTCAATATAGCATCATTTGTTATTATCATATTTTCACCTCTTTTTATCATTATATGATAATTTCTGGTGAAAATCAACGAATTTTTGTAAAAAAGAAAAGGATATTTCTATCCTAGACTTGTTCAATATATTCTAATAATTTTAAGAATAGATTTATATATTCCTTTGATAAAGAATCACGTTTTAATTTTCTAATAGCAATTCTTTTCTTCTTTATTGGTAAATCAGAGAAGATTATATCTGCTATTTTCTCTTTTAAGTAAGTTTCTATTTGTAAGTCCATCAAGATACTATTGATATCTTCATTTATCAAACGAACAGCATCTATTTCAATATCTTTACCACGACACATTATAGTTAATTGACCAATAGTATTAACTTTTCTTACTTCTACCACAAAGTCATTATCTTCAATGTACTGGGAAGCAATTGGTATTTCCCTATCATTGTAGTAAGCTTTAACATCTTCTGCTTGCTTAGTATTTCTAAATCTAAAACGATAATTTCTCTTTTGTGGTACTACTCCACTCTTACCTTCTACTGATCTAACAATAACAGTATAGTTGTTTTTTAGGTAGTTGTAATCTATATCCGTTTTCAAGAACAGTCCTTCTTTATATAATGAGGTTAGCCCATCATCTTCATATAAAGTATAGACGTTAGAAGTTCCTGGGAAGATATGAATTTCAAGATCAAGTGGTAAGCCAATATTATTTCTATCACTCCTATTAGATAGAGGTATAATTGCTCCACTCTTAGCAAATACTGGATAATCTTCTTCACGGAAGAAAGATACATACTTTTTAGCGCCTGGGAATTTCTTTCCTGTCTTAAAGTCATACCAAATACCATCTGGAATATAAAACTCATGAATAGTACGGTTCATTGTAACTTCTTTCTTTTTAAGAATTGGACATACTAGTAATTCCTTTCCAAAGAAATACTGATACTTGTATTTATTATCATCTATTACCCAAGGATACTTATAATAGAACGGTTCTACAAGACATTTACCATCTTTATAATAGTGATAACATTCTGTATATAGATATGGTATTAAACGATGTCTTAATCTTAAATAATCATTAGCAATAGTTTCTGTTTTTATATCCCATCGCCATGGTTCTCTTTTATAGTAAACTCCTCTTGCCGCATGAAATCTTAATATGGGACTAAAGCATCCTAATTCTACATAACGAAGATATAATTCGCTCTCTTCTATACCACCATGATTACCACCAACATCATGACTCCAGAATGATACACCTATGTTACTAGCACTTAAAGTACTTGCAGATATTTCTCTTAAACCATCCCAAGATATTTCACTACTACCAGCATATAAAATAGGATATCTATGTGGAGCATATATTCCATTTCTTGATAACATTAAACTACGCTTAGCTGGATTTCTTCCTGAATCTAAATAGTTATAGTGGTTATATGCTAGTAATTTTAAAGCCTGGTTATCACCTTTATAGTCATGAAAGAAGAAGTCTACTCCCATACTCTCTAACGGATGAAGAAACAATTTAAAGTAAACATCTAATAGTTTAGGATTTAATGGGTCAAATACTATTATCTTATTATCTTTTATATCAAGATATTGACAAGCTTGTTGATAATAAGCTTCATGAGGATAAATTCCTTCTGTAGGATCTATTTCCAAGCCAACTCTAACATTATGTTCATGTAAGGTATCAATAAATTCTTTAGGCTTAGGAAATAAGCTAGCGTTGAAAGTAAACCCAGTATGAAGATTTTTATTATCCCCAACATCACGATAATGCCAGTCCTTATCTAAAAGAAAGATAGCAAGTGGTACTTTTCTCCTTTCAAAATGACTAATAGTATCCATAACCTTATCAGGATCATATGCAGTATTTCTACTCCACCAGTTACCTAGGGCATATCTTGGGATAAGGGAAGGATTGCCCGTTAACTTAAAATAGTCACTAAGTGCTAAAGAAAAGTCTTTATTATACATAAATACATATATATCAATGCTACCAGTTTCTCTTTGTTCAAAGGTTCCATCCTCTAAAAATAATAAACTATTAGAGTCATCAATAGAAGCAAAACCTTCTAGAGAATAAAGTCCTCTTTTTAAACTATTCGGAATAGTAACATCTTCACTTATCATATTACCATTCATATTTCTAACTTCCGGATGACCATAATACCAATCTCTATTTTCATTTTCATTTTTACTACTAAGAAGAGTTATCTTTAAGTTTTTCATAGGGTCTACTTTACTACCCGTAAAAGGCATTTCTTTAACATAAGTAAGTCTAAAGTACCTAGTAGTAATTTCTAAGAATTTATTATCTTGTTTTACCTGATAATTTGGATAAGTAAAAGAACGATACAAAGCAAACTGACTAGGCTTATCTACAAAATGACCATTTACATTATATTCAAGCCTAATAAGTCTTTCACTAAGGATAGTAAAACGATACTTATCACCTTTAACAATACATTTTTCATCACTTTTAGATTTAGTTAAATCCATTCTAAACTGTTTACCTAGTGGATACATTTATATCATCCTTTCTATTCTTTATTTTATAATATCACAAATTAGTCTTGTTGTAAAAACATAACATAGTATTCATCATAAGTTATATTATGTTTTTTTGTATAACTAGCTATTTTAGTACCAACATAACGATAGTGCCATGGTTCACATTTATATAATGTTACATCTTCTTTAGATTTTGGATAACGTAAGATAAATCCATATTTATAGGCATTATCCATCATCCAAGTATACTCTTCACTATCAGTAAAGACTGTCGTATTTTTACTAGCTACATCTATAGACATGCCTGTTTGATGCTCAGAATATCCTGCTTTAGCAATATTTTTTTCTACATAGCTATCACCATAAGCATTCTGATAGTAAGAGACAGTTTCTTCTTGATCAGCATAGCTTCTATAACCTGAGTTTACTACTATATCTTTACCATCTTCTTTAGCTGCTTCCCGCATCTTATGAAAAGCAGTTACTACTTCTTTATTAGCTTTTATCTTACTAGTACCTTTTACATCATCACTTTGAAAATTCACTAAGTCTTTTGGTACATATTTACTGCTTAATTGATGATGTTTATTAACTAAAACATTAGGAGAAAACTTATCAATAACTTCCACATCTTGATACTCATCTTTATCAAAGTCAAGTTCAACATTTAAAACAGTAATATCTGCAGTATCATTTTCCTTATTTTGATAAGCTACATATCTATCATATTTAGATAGATGCGAATAATCAACAGAGAAAAACTCATCTAAATATTTAACCTTACCTCTTTTAGCAAATTCCTTTACTTCACTATTATTACCTCTTGCTAAAATTAATGATATTTGGCTATCTGTATATCCTTTTGTTATTAATTTATTAATACTTGGAATTATATCTTCTAATGGCTGATACTTTATATTTTTATAATGGTCAAAATTTTCTTCTTTATAACTACTACTTTCAAATGCAGCATTTAAAGTCTTATTTTTACCTACTTCTTTAACTTTATTCCATTTTAGTTTTCTAACTATCACACTTGATGCTTGTTTACTATAACCTATTTTTTGTAAAGACTGCTTTTTAAAAAAAATGAAAATCAATAGGCATACTAACAATACAATAATAATTAATATATATTTAACTACATTTTCTGCTTCTTTTTTTAATTTTAATTTTTTAACTTTCACTACTACCACCTACTCTTATAATAATTATATCAAAGATAAAAAAAAATCAGCAATAACATTTGCCAATTTTTATTTAAATTTTAACTAAATAGCAATAGAATAATTGCAATAATAACTAATATAGCCATTATTATTTTATATAATTTAGTAGATTTATTTATACTTTTTTTAAATTCCTCAGGACTAGAGAAATTTTCTTTTATTAATTGTCCTTTTCCAGTAATTATCAATGGTGATTTATATGTAAAATATGTATCTTTATTTATTTCTATATTTTGATCTATATAACCAACCATTTCGTCTTTATTCCATCCTTCGGTGTATGCCTTTATATTATGTTCACCATCAGATAATTCTACTTCATAAATATTATTACTGGCAATTTCTGTAATAATACTATCATCTATTTTTACTTTCAAGTTATTTCCAATTTCTGTTTCTTCATGTTTTTTAAAATATAAATATAATTTTCCCATATTACCATCCTTTTACATTTTCATTATTGTTTTTATCAACGTATGTTATACCATTATTGGATAAGATGTCTTTTATTCTTCCATAGTTAGTTAATTGAACATCTAATCTAATTTTGCTATTATCTTTAAAAATCAATTCCATACCATTCGTTGGATATTCTACTGCTTTTTTTATATCACTAATATTAAAATTTTTTTTCTTTCCAAACATGTTATATACACACAAACTATTGTTTTGATAAATTACTTTTTTGTTTCTAGCGGATAGATAAAAGCCTAATATTAGGATAGAAAATATTCCAAAAATTATCGTAAAAATAATTGAGCCATCTTGATTAGAAAAAGCTACTGTTCCAATTATAGTTATAATAAAAAATATAATGGAACAACCTAGTATAATTTTTTTAAACTTATCAGCAAACTTAAAGACTATAGTACTACTATCTGTAAGAGTTTCTTCATCATCTTTCTTTGCGAATAATAATGGCATTAAGGCATAAATTATACAAATTGTTATTAATTGTCTCATATTAACACTCCTTTTTCCTCTAATAATTTCCTTTATCACGTATCACTTTATACTTTTTACCAAAAATACCTTTAGTATAAGTTATATTGTATTTTTCTCCTGGAACTTCATCAAGGCCATATTTGTCTTTTTTTGATACTTTACCATCACTATATTTGTAAAATAAATCTGTGGTATCACTAATATCAACAAATTCTACAGTTTTTGCAGTAACATTTCGATAGATTATAACATAGTATGGATTATCTTCATCATGAGTTGTTTCATAATGAATAGCTATAAGATTAGAATTATTATCCTCATAAATATAACTTTTTGTATCACCACCAGGAACTGGTCCACCAAATACCTTATAAACAGTATCAATTAATTTAAGATCTTTTTCTATTATATTTTGTTTCTGTAAAACCTTAAATAGTTCATCGACAGTTTTAGAATTACTATTACATCCAGTTAATAAAATAATCAATAAAACTAATGAGCTAATTAAAAGTATACTATTATGTTTTTTTATAATTTTCTCCTCCTTCCAATCTTTAATTAAAGTTTAACACCTAAAGATTATAGAGTCAATCTCATTTTATATATAATTAGTGCATAAAAAACATTATTATCTTTATCTGCATCTACTTTTAAATATATATTTTAGAAACTATATAAATAACATATATTAGATTTAATAAAAGAAATATGTTATACTATAGTCAAATTTGAAAGGGAGAGATCTATGAAAAGAGCTGTAGTACTATCTGGTGGAGGTAGTAAAGGTAGTTATGAAATAGGAGTTTGGAAAGCTCTTAGAAGATTACATATTAAATATGATATCGTAACTGGTACATCTATTGGGGCTCTAAATGGAGCTTTAATGACTCAAAAAACATACTTAAAAGCTTTATATATTTGGCATAAGTTAAGTCTTGAATACTTATTTGAACAACAGCCAAAAAGTGATACTAAAAAAGACATCTTAAGGCTTTATGGTGATAACTTTCTTAAAAACGGTGGTATGGATATAAAAAAAATAGAAAGTATTATTAGAAAAGGTATTAATATGAAAAGGTTTTATAAATCTGATATTGATTATGGACTGGTTACTTTTAATTTTTCCACTAAAAAACCACTTGTTATTTCTAAAAAGGATATAAGTGAAGATAAATTAATTGATTACTTAATGGCTTCTGCCACTTGTTATCCAGCTTTTCAAATGAAAGATATAGATGGTGATAAGTATATAGATGGTGGTTTTTATGATAATTTACCAATTAATCTTGCTATAAAGTTAGGTGCTACTGAAGCTATAATTGTTGATCTTAGAGCACCAGGACTAAAGAAACTACCAAAAGGAAATATAAAAACAACTTATATTAAACCAAAGAATAAAATATCTTTCTTTTTAGACTTTAATAGTGAACAAGCCAAGATAAATATGAATTTTGGTTATAATGATACAATGAAAGCTTTTAAGAGATTAGATGGTGATTACTTTACCTTTAGAAAAGATGAAATTTCTAAGTTCTATGAAAAAAATAAGGATAATCTTTCTAAGCTATTAGGTACTAGTATAACAAAAAAGCAATTATTAAAATTAATTGAAGATATAGGTAAAGAATTTAAATTACAAGAAGACTTAATTTATTACTTAGATGATTACTTTAGAATAATAAAAGATAAAGCTAATTCTTGTGAAAAGATAACTAAAGAAATTGAAAAGCAAATTAAGAGTAAAAAAATATCTAAGTCTGTTAATTCTAAACTAATAACATTATTCTTCTTAAGAAATATAACTAGTAAAAAGAGAGAAAATAAAGCTCTTAGTATTTTCTTTTCTAAAAATTATAAACAAGCTTTACTACTATCTTATATAGGTGTTAATTATGGTGAATAATTTTCCTTATACTATTGATAATAAAAGATACCATACTTTAACTTATTTTTATCAACATAAGTTTGGTTGTAAGATTGCTAAAGTTAGTTTAAATGCTAACTTTTCTTGTCCTAATATTGATGGTACAAAGAGTTATGGTGGTTGTATTTTTTGTTCTAAGTCTGGTAGTGGTGACTTTGCTGGTGATGTAAATGACAGTTTAATGATGCAATTTATCAAAGGTAAAAAGATGATGCAAAATAAGTGGCCTAATGCAAAATTTATCGCTTATTTTCAAGCTAGAACTAATACTTATGCTGATGTTGATACTTTAAAGAGATATTTTGAACCATTTATAAACAATAAAGATTGTGTAGGACTTGCTATTGCTACCAGAAGTGATTCTATCAGTGATTCATGTCTTGATTACTTAGAATCAATTAGTAAAAGATGCTATTTACAGGTAGAGCTTGGACTACAATCTAGTAAGAAGGAGACTCTAAAACTAATCAATAGAGGTGAGACAGTTGAAGAGTTTGAAACTATGGTAAATAAATTAAAAGCTAGAAATATCAATGTAGTTGTACACATCATAAATGGATTACCCTATGAAACAGATAATGATATGCTAAATACAGTTAAATATTTAAATAAGCTTGATATTCAAGGGATAAAAATACATATGCTTCATATTCTAAAAGATACTCCACTAGAGATTATGTATAAAAATCATCCGTTTAAAGTACTAACTAAAGATGAATATGTAAATATTACTGTCAAACAATTAACTTATTTAAGAAAAGAGATAGTAATTCATAGAATAACAGGAGATCCTAAAAAAGAAGATTTAATAGAACCGACTTGGCTTTTAAAGAAATTTGAAGTTTTAAACGAGATAGATAAAAAAATGGTAAAAGATAATATCTATCAAGGTGACAATGTCTAATTCCAAAAAGAATTAGATTTTTTGCTTGCCACAGAAAAAAATCTATCATATAATGTAAATAAGATAGAAAAGGTGGGATTATAAATGGATAAGAAAGTCCGTTTAATAGTCGTTTCTTCTTTTACCCTATTAGGAATACTATGTATCTCATGTGGATGCCTTTATTCCAAACTAGATCAAGAGAATAATAATCAGACTATTGCGCTAGTGGTATCACAGAAAATGCAAGATAATCAAAAAGCTGATTTTAATATAAAGCTTAAAAACTTTGAGATTGAAACTAATACACCACTTAGTATAAAAATAGCCGATTATTTAGAGGAAACGGTTAGTGATGAAGTGTTAGCTAATTTGAAACTTGACACTAGTAGTGTTAATGTTAAAGAAGTTGGTACTTATAAATATAAAGTTTATTACAAAAAGAAAGAGTTTGAAGGTACTATAAAAGTAATTGAAAAGGTAGCTCCTACTAATCAAGTTGATACTATATCAATTAAGTCATTTACTATCAAGAAAGGTACTACTCTATCAAATAATCCAGCTGATTATGTTACTGAACCTAGTCCTTTACCAGATGAAGTTAAAGCGTTGTTAAAGTTTAATTTTTCAGGAGTTGATATTAATAAACCTGGAACTTATCAATATACAGTAACTTATAATAATAGCATTTATACAGCTAATATTACAGTAACAGAGGATCAAGAAAATAATATTTTATCAACAGGTGATAATAATACTAAGATAGAAGAGGATAAAACAACTACTACAGAAACAGTTACTCCTACCCCTAGTCAGGGTACAACAACTAAAACTGATACAACACAAAAGCCATAGAACAATCTATGACTTTTTTATTTTATGAAGTAATTTTACAAGATAATAAACCAAAGAGGTACCAACTTCATATTCACCTAATAATTCTTCCATATATCCATTAAAACTAGCTTTAAACTGATAAATACCATAATTCTTATCATCCTTATTAGTTGTAGGAGTACCGTAGAAATTATATCTTTTATAGCCATGCTTTATAGCATATTTAATCATTTCCCACTGAATTAAATACTGAGAATTATACATTAAGTATTTTTCATAATTACCACTAGACAAATAAACTATCTCTGGATCAGTCATCATAAACATAGCACCAGCAAGAGTAATAATTGATATACCTTTTTCTTTTTTTTGTTGCTTTGCAATATCTACTTTTTTCCTTAATGAATTAATAGTCTCATCATAACTCTTTCTCTTACCATCATTACATCTAGAATCAGATAAAGCCTCTTTCTTTTTAATATTTTCATCTATCTCTTCATTTAGTAAACTGATATACCTATTAAGATCTAGTCTAGTAACTAAATACTTAATTTCTTTATTCTTAGAAAATAAATCATACATATTTTCATAGTAAGCACTTTTTCTTACCCTAAAACCTTTACGCTTACCTGTTGCAAGCATTATTGCATAAAATGATTCTAATTCATCTTTTTTTAATTCTGATACTTCAATACCTATTTTAATAGTCTTACGAATAATATTTCTAGCATTAGGTTTCATCTCTTTTAAAATATCATCTTCACTTTTACCTTCTAAATCAAGAACATACATAGAAGAGACTTGTTCTTGTGTTTCACTCTTCTTAAATTTTAATGATTCAAGTATTTTTAATATATTTGTCTTTGGAACTTCTAGTTCTTTATCATTATCATATCTTCTAATAGGAAGGTATGGATCAATTCTTAGACAGTAACCATTATTCTTTTTAACATAGTCTTTCAACTCTTTCAAAAATGTTTCTACCTCATTATCATTACTATAATCAAGTAGCGGTCCTCTTAAAGCATAAAACTCATTCATATTAAAATGTCTTTTTCTAGAAAGAAGCATTGTTGCTCCTATTATTTTCTTATTTTCTTTAAGGCCAAGATATTTAACAGTCCAACCGTTTTTCTTTCTAAGATTACCTATTTCTACTGTTTCCATAAAATTTCTTAATGGGTGTTTTTTTGAAAAGTTTTGAAATTCTTTTTCAGTTAATTCTTCTAACATTATTTTTTAGCCACCTTTCTTTTAATTTTAGCTAACATTTTACTACCCAATACTTCTTCAATAACGCCTGATTTATAAGATACTAGTAAATAAACTCCTGCCCCTATAATAGTATAAACTAAAATGATTGGAATATTTAAAAGTCTTACAGATGAGGAAATTGGTACTACGAATTTAACTAGGAATAAGGAAAGTATCATAAAAATATCAGCGATAACAATCTTTCCAATAATTCTAATAGTCGGTTTATAACTAACTCCACATTTCTTTTTTAAGTAGTGAAGACACAAGATTATCCCTACTAAATAACCTAAAATAGTAGCAGTTATAGAACCATATACTGGTTGAAGTCCTAATCCATAGAATGTTTTAATTAAATAAACATTAGTTAAAGCTTTGATTAACACACCAGCAAATAAAGAAATAAATACTTCTTTATAGTATTTTAAGACCTGAACAATGGATACTAAAGCTGTATAAGTAGAAATTATCAAAGCCACAAAAATATAGTACGCCATAATCTCTGCTCCTACTGCTGATTTATTTCCATAGAATACATCCCAAACTGGTTGTGATAAGAATGATAATCCTATAGTCATAGGTACTGATAAGAATAATAATATTTGTAAAGTTTGATTAATCTTATGATGGACATCCTTTTTATCACCTTTAACAGATGATGAAGTAAGGTTAGGTATTAGACTTATGATTATACCAGTAGAAATAGATACAATTATCATATTAAGTTTATTTCCCCAAGTAGAAATTACACTCATAGAGTTTTCTGCTGCTACCGTAGTATAGCCTGCTGAATGAACTAGTGTCTTAACAAGAGTAGTCATATCAACAAAGTTGTAAGCTGATTTAAAGACATCTATCATAATGAATGGTAAGGCATAGAAAAATATTTTTCCTAAGATTTCTTTAGTAGAAATAACTGGCTCATCTTTTACCTCAGTTATATTGTTTATCTCTTTCTTATGTTTAAACACTTTATCAAGCAAATATAGATAACCTATTAAGGCTCCAGCTGTTGCTCCAAAAGTTGCTACACCTACAGCAGTTGTTAAAGACAAATGAAATACATTTAATGCAGCATAAGAACCAGCTATAATAACTACTATACGAGCAACTTGTTCTACCACTTGTGAAATAGCTGTTGGTGTTATAAACTTATGTCCTTCTAAATAACCTCTATAAATACTTAAGATAGGTACTACTAGTATAGCTGTAGCAATTACTCTAATAACGTAAGTTACATCATTTAAAGTATTTCCTCCTGTTAAATCACCAATAATTGCTTTTGCTATAATAGGAGCAAATAAGAATAAAATAATAAAGACAAATATTCCCATAAAGACAGCTAGTCTTCTACCTATCTTAAAAGCTTTTTCTTTAGCTTTACTATAACCTAAGGTTTGATATTCACTAATTATTTTAGAAATTGCATTAGGAATACCAGCACAAGATAAAGACTGAAATAATAAGTAGATGGTATAGGCATATCCATATAGGGCTCCTCCTTGTTCCCCAATAATCGCATAAAAGGGAATTACATATAGCATACCTAATACTTTAGTAATAACTATTCCCATGGTTGCTACAAAAGCTCCATTTAGAAAGGAATTTTGTTTTAATTCTTTCTTTCGCATAAATTCACCACTTTCCTATATAATCATATCATAATCTTGCACTAAGTGAAAGAATCAAGTATAATTAGTTTAAGGTGGGGTGATAAAATGAAACTTGTAGAGCTTTCTAAAACAGAATTTAATGAATTTACTAATTACCTAGAAATATGTCCTTTTGAACAAAGTGTTTATTGGGCTAACTTTAAAAGTGGTGAGAATTGGCATCCTTATTTTTTAGGTCTTGAAGATAAAAATAAATTGTTAGGAGCCACTTTACTTTTAGCTAATGAAAATAAAAGTATTAAGAAAAGATTCTTCTATGCTCCTCAAGGTTTTTTAATCGACTATAAAAACTATGATTTATTAGAAATATTCACTAAAGAAATTATTAACTTTGTTAAAGAAAAAAATGGTATCTATCTAAAAATAGATCCTGAGATATTAACCACTGAGAAAGATGAGGATGGTAGGGAATTACAAGGAGGTATAAATAATTTATTTATAAAAGATTATTTATTAAAACTAGGTTTTATTGAAGCTGATAATAACACTATTAATCCTAAATATACGATGAAACTTGATTTAACTGACAAAAGTCTTAATGATATATTAAATAATATGTCCAAAAAAGCTAGACAAATTATTAAAAGAAATGAAAGACTTGGTTACATTGTAAGAGAAATAAAACAAGATGAACTACCTATCTTTATTAAAACAATGGATAAGATTAGTAGTAAGTTTAATACTATTGAATATGAACTTCCTTTTTATGAAGACTTAGCCAGTGCCTTTACAAAGGAACATCTAAAAATAATGATTGCTGAACTTGATTTAAATACTACTCTTAATAATCTTAAGAAAGAAGAAAAAGTATTACAAATAGAAAAAGAAAAAAGAATAGGTCTATATCAAAATAATCAATTAACAGAGGAAACTTTTATTGAGAAGGAACTTGGTTATAAAGAACAGATTAATATTATAAATAAGAGAAGAAAGTACTATTTATCTTTAAAAGAAAAAACAGATAATGATAAAATTTTCTTAGGGGGATACTTATTCTTGATGTATGGAAAAGAAATTACTGCCCTAATCGGAGGAATGGATGATGAATATATTGATTTAGATGTATCTTATTCTATTCACTTTAAGATGCTTAAAAAAGCTATTGAATACGGCTATAGATCTTATAATTTTTATGAAGTAAAAGATGTAAATGATGGTGGGTTCTTCTTTAAACAAAACTTTGGAGCTAAATTATTTGAACACATTGGTGAGTTCGATTACCCAATAGATCTAAACAGTTATAAAAAATATAAGAAATATTTTCCTCTTTATTATGGTGTTAAGTCTGTTTATAAAAATAAATAATCATAGCAGAGAAACAATAGATTTGTTCTTCACCACTAGGAAAAGAACTAACTTGATACTTAATTTCCACTACATCCCCTTCTAATTCTTTCAAAAAATTGTTTATTGCCTCTTCTAAATCACCTTCATCTTCAAAGTCAAAGATTTTTACTTTCATATAATATCACCAATATTAATATAAAATATTTTATCCACAGAAATTGTTGAAAAAAAGAACTGGTTTAATAATCAGTTCTATTTTACGTCTACTTTAGAAATAACTAAGTTATTATCCTCAACATCAAAAGTTACAGTAGCATTAAATGGTATAGTACCTTTAATTAACTCATGAGCTAATAAACTTTCAATTGTTTTACTAACTTCTCGTTTTAAAGGTCTTGCTCCATAGTTAATGTCATAACCTGCATCCACTAAATAGTCCTTAGCTTTATCTGTTAAAGATAATTTAATTTGATCATTACTTAATCGTTTTTCTATATCATGAATAATTTTATCAAGAATTTGATATATTACCTCTTTAGTTAATGGTTTAAAGATAATTACTTCATCAATTCGGTTAATAAACTCTGGTCTAAAATGGCTTCTTAATTCACCTTCTACTTTACTAGTATCACCATCTAGGATGTATTCACTACCAAGATTAGAGGTCATTATAATAATAGTATTTTTAAAATCTACTGTACGTCCATTAGAATCAGTTATTCTACCATCATCTAGGATTTGTAGTAGTAAATTAAGTACTTCAGGATGAGCTTTTTCTATTTCATCGAATAATACTATACTATAAGGGTTACGTCTTACTGCTTCCGTAAGTTGTCCTCCTTCTTCATAACCAACATATCCTGGAGGAGAACCAATAAGTCTTGAAACACTGAATTTCTCCATATATTCACTCATATCAATACGAACCATGTGTTTTTCATCATCAAATAATTCATAAGCAAGAGTTCTAGCTACTTCAGTCTTACCAACTCCAGTAGGTCCTAAGAAGATAAATGAACCAATTGGTCTATTAGGATCTTTAATACCACTTCTTGATTTAATAATAGCTTCACTTACTAAATGCAAGGCTTCATCTTGACCCATTACTCTATGTTTCATTGCTTGTTCTAGATTTAATAGTTTTTCTTTTTCACTACTTACTAATTTACTTAGTGGTATATTAGTCCATTTAGAAATGATAGATGCTATATCTTCTTCATCTACATGGTCACTTAGTAATTTTTTAGTATCTTTACTTTTTAACTCTTCTAGTTCTTTTTCAAGACGAGGTAATGTTCCATGTCTTAATCTAGCAGCAGTTTCCAAATCATATTTATTTTCTGCTTGCTCTAAATCAAATCTTGCTTTTTCTATCTCTTTCTTTTTATTTTGTATCTTGGTATAAAGACCTTTTTCTTCTTCCCAAGCTGATTTAAAGTCTTTCTCTTGTTTCTTTAAATCTACTAATTCTTTATCTATTTCATCTTTACGATTCATTGATAGCTGGTCTTTTTCTTTCTTTATCGCTTGACGTTCTATTTCTAGACTCATTATTTTTCTAGTTAAAGAGTCAAGTGCATTAGGAACTGAATCCATCTGAACTCTAATTGTTGCACAAGCTTCATCTATTAAGTCAATAGCTTTATCAGGTAAAAATCTATCTGTTATATATCTATCTGATAAGGTTGCAGCAGCAACAAGTGCTTTATCTTGAATAGTAACTCCATGATGAATTTCAAATCTTTCTTTAAGTCCTCTTAAGATAGTAATAGTATCCATGACGGTTGGTTCACTTACTTTAATCTTTTGAAAACGTCTTTCCAGTGCACCATCTTTTTCAATATATTTACGATATTCGTTTAAAGTTGTTGCACCAATCACATGAATTTCTCCACGAGCTAGCATTGGCTTTAGAATGTTAGATGTATCCATTGCTCCTTCCATATTACCAGTACCAACTATAGTATGAATCTCATCAATAAACATGATAATAGAGCCTTCACTTTTCTTAACTTCATTTAAGACGTTTTTTAATCTCTCTTCAAATTCCCCACGGTACTTAGCACCAGCTACTAAGGAAGCCATATCTAGTTCCCAAATAGTTTTATTTTTTAAGCTTGCAGGAACATCTCCCTTTACTATTCTTAGAGCAAGCCCTTCGACAATAGCAGTTTTACCAACACCTGGTTCACCTATTAATACGGGGTTATTTTTTGTTTTACGTGACAAAACCCTTGTAATACTTCTAATTTCCTCATCACGACCAATAACTGGATCTATCTTACCAGCAAGGACTGCTTCATTTATATTACGACCATATTTTTCTAATACTTTTTCTTTTTCTTGATTTTGTTCTTGATACATATATATCCCCTCACTTTCAAGACATATTATACACCAAAAATTAGCACTTGTCAATAATGAGTGCTAATTATATTTTTACTTACTGGCTAATTCTATAGCAGCTTTTAATTGATTATCATTATCTTCTGTTAAAGTTTCATTTTCTTTCAACTCTAGTTTAACTTCTTTAGTAGGAGTTACACCTTTTTCATTAATCCAATTACCCTTAGGAGTTAACCATTTTTGAACTGTATACTTAATTGTATCACCATTATTTAAATCACCTGTTTTTTGAACTGTACCTTTTCCATAAGAATTGACACCAACTATTTCGGCATTATATGTCTCTTTAAAGGCACTAGCTAATATTTCACTAGCAGATGCACTATTTTCATTTATTAAGACTACTACTGGATAACTATAAGTAGCTTTACTACTAGTACCATAAACTTTTTCGTTATTATTCTTAGTTTGTAACTGATAGATAACATCTTTCTTAGTCATGAATAATGATAGTATTTCAGTTACTTGAGTTAAATAGCCACCTGGATTATCTCTAACATCTATAACTAACTTATCAATATTCTTTTTCTTTAGAGACTCCAACTCTTTCTTTACTTGTTTAGTAATATTATTAGAAAACATCTCTATTTTTAAATATCCTATCTTCTTACCATTTTCTTCATAAACTTTACTACTAGTATAAGGCATATCAACTGTTGTTCTAGTAACTTTCATAGTCTTTTCTTGATTATCTCTAGTAATAGTTATTTCTACTTCTTTATTCTTAGCAGTTTTGATAAGGCTTACTACATCTGATAAGCTTTTACCTTCTACACTTTCACCATTTACTTTAGTTATATAATCTCCTACTTTTATACCAGCTTTTTTAGCAGGAGTATCAGCAAATACTTTAGTAATTTTTACTTTGCTATTATCAAGAGTAACTTCAATACCAACTCCTTCATAATTACCTTCTAGTGTTTGATTAAAGTTTGTACTACTAGTTCCATCAAAATAAGTAGCATAAGGATCATCTAAATAATTAATCATCCCTTTAATTCCAGCATCTATTAATTCCTCTTTATTAACCTTATCATAGTAATTATTTACTATATCATTATAAGTATCAACAAATTCTTTTAACTCACTAGGAACAGAACTATTAGTAGTTTCTTTCTTAGTAAAACTAACAACATTACCGATTAAGAAACCAAAAAGAATTGCTATTATCATAATAATAACCATTTCTGGATAACTAAATCCTTCTTTCTTAATAGTAACTATCTCTTTTGTTGTATCTATATTTTCATCTTCCATTATTTCTTCTTTTTTCTTCATCTATTTCACCTACCGTCTATATAATTGTACCATAGTTTTAATAATTTACTAAAGAAAAAAGCCTTTTAAATAAAGACTTTACATATTATTTATTAAGGTAATCCTCTATTTCATTTTCATCAGTTATAGTATCAACTACTTCTTTATTTTTAAAATGAACTAGTGTAGGATTTTTTACTTTCAAGTTTTCAATACTACTAGTATCAACATCACCATCTGTTTTATATTTTTTATTCATACCATCACTTAAATCTACACTATATAGTTTTATATCTTTTTTATCTGATTGATAAGTAGATATTGTTTTAGAAAGTTCAGTATCAGTACTGTCATAATATACTACATAATACTCTTCTTGGTCCATTGTAAATGATTCTCCAGCTAATATTTTTTCATATTGAATACTTGATTCAGTCACTTCGTTTTGTTTTCTTTTCTTAGTAACTTCTTTTGATAAAATTCTTGTAGTTAGAAAGTACATTAATCCAAATAGTAAAGCTACACATATTAGAATAATTACTACTCTTTTACCTGTTCCTTTAAATTCACTGCTGTCACTATAATATCCTTTATTCATTTTATCCTCCTAAAATTCACAATTTCCTGGTGTTCTTGGGAATGGTATTACATCTCTTATATTTTCCATACCAGTTAGATAAATTAGTAATCTTTCAAAACCAAGTCCAAATCCTGAATGTTTTACTCCACCATACTGTCTAAGCTTTAAGTACCAGTCAAGTTCTTCTTCATCCATTTTTAAATTATCCATTCTATTTTTTAGAACACTATATCTTTCTTCTCTTTGACTACCACCCATTAGTTCTCCTGCTTGTGGTACTAAAAAGTCTACAGCTGCTACTGTTTCATTATCATCATTTAATCGCATATAGAAAGCTTTAATATCTTTTGGCCAGTCAGTAACAAATACTGGAGCTTTAAAGTATTCTTCTGTTAGATATTTTTCATGTTCTTTAGCAAGGTCTTCTCCATATTCTGGTTTGTTTTCAAAGTCTTTTCCGCTTTCTTTAAGGATAGTAATTGCTTCTTTATGAGTAATTCTTTTTGGTTCTGCATTTAAGACTGTATTTAGTCTATCTATTAATCCTTTATGAACAAAGTTATCAAAGAACTTAAGTTCAGAATATGCGTTTTCCATTACATATTTTATAATATAACGAAGCATATCTTCTTCTACATCCATTAATCTATCTAATTCACAAAAAGCCATTTCTGGTTCAATCATCCAAAATTCAGAAGCATGAGTTTTAGTATTAGAATTTTCTGCTCTAAATGTCGGACCAAATGTATAAATATTTTTAAAAGCTAGAGCAAATATTTCACCTTGTAATTGTCCTGATACGGTAAGAGCTGTTCTCTTTCCAAAGAAATCTTTACTATAATCTATTTCTTTACCTTTTAGATTCTCAAAGTCAAGGGTTGATACTTGAAACATTTCCCCTGCTCCTTCACAGTCACTTGCCGTAATTAATGGAGCATGTAAATAAACAAATCCTTTATCTTGAAAATATTTATGAATGGCCATTGCTGCTACACTTCTTACTCTAAAAACAGCTTGGAAAGTATTAGTTCTAGGACGAAGATAAGCTATTTCTCTTAAGAATTCCATAGAATGTCTTTTAGGTTGTAATGGATAATCTTCTGGACAATCTCCTTCTAGTTTAATCTTACTAGCTTGAATTTCAAACTCTTGTCCTTCTTTTGGACTTTTAACAACTAATCCTTCAACACTAATGGCACTACCTACTCTTAGTTTTTGAATCTCATCAAAGTTTTCTAGTTTTTTATCATATACTATTTGTACAGATTCAAATACAGTTCCATCAAAGAAAGTGATGAATCCAAATTCTTTTTGTTTACGATGGTTTCTAATCCAACCATTTAATACTACTTCTTTATTTAAATACTCATTTACATCTTTATAAATATCACGTACGTCTATCATAGTAGTCCTCCTCTTCTTCTAATATTATAGAAAAAAAAGTTCTTAACGTCAATCATTATGATTGTTTATATGACTTTATAATTAATGTTGCAATACATAATTAAAACATGTACCATTGATGTAGATGTGTTGTTTATAAAATGATTAAGTATATTATTAGTGCTATAAGTTTTTTAATAATCGGCATAGTTACAAAGGAATTGCATACTAAAAATGAGATTAATAATAGCGATAGTTCAAATTACACAGTAACTATCTCATTGCTTTTGCCAGCAGTGTTTAAAGTTCTTTTTGGACTTGGTTTAGTAATGTTTCTACTTTTTTTCCTTGTAATGCTTACTGGAAACCCTACTGTAACAACTGGACATATAGTAATGACAACCGTAATTATGGGAATTGGCATGTTTGGTATTCTTTGGTCAATTAAATGGAAATTAGTTGTACATAATGAAAAAATGATATTTTCTTCATTCTTACATAAAGAAAAAGAATTTCTCATAACTGACATATCAAAGGTTGAAGTACAAACCAAGCAAACACAAAATGGTATAGCAGAAAGAATAATTTTACATTTTTCTACTAACAATTCAACAATTAAAATAGAAGATTCTTGTGATAATTACGAATTATTAATGAATACATTAAAAAGCTATAATAAATTAGATTAGTACTGATTTTCAAATTAGTACTTTTTTTATTAATTTAGATACAAAAAACAGTCTATTTCTAGACTATTTCATAGTAGGTAAAACATTTATTGAAGAAGCAACTTCTATCAATTCTTCTTGATTCATTACATCACTTACTAAGTAATACTCCATGTTACCACTACTCCAAGTAAGGGAATTATCAGATAATGCTCCTATAGTATCCATAAACATATATGGTTCACCCATCGTAGGAATAATAGTTAGCTCCTCTTCTTGTTTAACCGTCTCTTCTACTAATAAGAATGGTTTTTCCCCTTCAAAGGTTAAAATTACTCTTTCTCCACCTGTCTTATTAAGTTTTTCTTCACTCTTTAACTTAGTTCCTTCTGGAACAACTAATGGATAAATTATATCATCAATACTACTAGTTTCTTTAGTTTGTTCCTCATTAGTTTCAACAGTATTCATTATGTCTTCTATTTCAAAATAGTTTTTACTAAATTTTGGATTTTTATCAGTATTTTTGACATTAAGAGTGATTTTTGGAACATCATTATCATTAAGTACTACTACTTTTTTAACCATCGTTTTCTTATCAACTGTTACTTTTTGTTTTATTAAGTTTCGATTATTGGGATAATTAACCGTACTAGTAAATACATAATTACCTTTTTCTTTTTCCATTGTCGCTTTGCTATCATTTTCTATATCACTAATAATTGATTGTAGTAAATATACTTGAGAATTGTTATATGGCCAATCACTTTGAAATTTAAAACTCTTTTTAAGACTTGGTGTTAAAACATAGACACCATCATCATTTTTTAAAATTATTTGTTCATGATCATTTGCAGTATTTTTTAAACTGATACGATAATAATCACCTTTCTTATAAGCTGATGTCACTTCATAATTATAAGTATCGTCATTATTAACTACTTCTAGTTTTCCTGTTAAAATATATCCTTTACTATTAGTTATATCTTTGGACATTTTTTTTAGGATATTTTCTTCACTATCTTTTGCACACCCCGTAATAAGAAAAACAGAAAGTAGCAATAAAAGACCAATCTTTTTCAATATATTCACCTCATTTATAGTTTCATTTCATTATATTAATTTTTTTATTTAAATATTCATGAATAATTTTAAATTTACTACAAATACTAAGAAAGAAAAAGGAGGAAATGTATGGACATATTAAAAAAGATTTGTTTAGTATTAATTATTATTGGTGCTATTAACTGGGCTTTTGTTGGTTTATTCAGTATTGACCTTGTAGCATCTTTATTTGGAGGAACTGATAATATTATTGCTAGAATTATATATATAGTTATTGGTATTGCTGGTCTAATTGACATAAGCTACTTATTTGAACGCGACTAAAAAAAGAGCATATTGCTCTTTTATTTTGCAGTAATTTTTACTTTTACTTTCTTAACTTTAGGTGTGTAAGTTAATTTTACATCATCACCAGTTACTTTAACTTCTACTTCATGTTCTCCTACACCTAAGTCTTTTAAGTCTACATAAGCTTTAATAATTGACTGATCAATATTATCAATAATTGATTTACTACCTTTAACTACTACTGTTACTTTACTATCAGCTTCACTAGATGCTTGTACTTTATATTTAGATGTATCTAAGTTTTCAGTAGCAATAGATATATCTTGGAACTCTTTAACAGTTGAATCATCAACGGCTACTTTTACTGTTACTGTCTTAGCACTAATATCAGTTACACCGGTTGGTTTCTTAAGTGTTACTGTATAGTCTTTACTCTTTTCAAGACCAGTTACATCAATTTCAACTGGTAAAGAAGAAATACTAGCTAATGATTCTTCACTACCATAGATAGTTACATTATTAATACTTGTACTTAGTGACTTAATTGCTTTTCCAAAGGCTAAATCTCCTTTTGGTACTATCTTTAATGGAACTTCTTTACTAGGTGATGTAATAGTTACTTTAGCAGTTACACTCTTAGGTACTATTTCTACATCAACTACTTTTCCATTTGTATCATAAGCTACTAATTGAACATTCTTAAGTGTCATTTCCCCAGGTTCTGGATTAGCAAAATCATCTACATCAACTAACGCTTTAACAGTAGCTACTTTCTTAAGCTTTTGTTCAGCTCCTTTGATAATAACTTCACTTCTATCAAGTTCTACTTTATCAATATTTAACTTACTATCTAAATTATCTTTATGTAAGATATCATAAGTTAATGTTCTAGTAGCACTTACTTTATCATAAATAGTAATTGTTACTGTTGATGGATCTAATCTATAATCTAGTGATTTAAGTCTTTGACTATATTTTAATGTTACTTTATGTTGTCCTGGTTTTAATCCAGTCAAATCAACATTTACTCCTTCACTAGGTGATTGTTTTGCTAAGAAAATATGTCTTTTTTGTCCGACTAAAGTTATATCTACAGTCTTAGGTAATCCTTCTACCACATAAGCTTCTTCATTATAAGTAGCTGTTACTGGTTGGTCATATAATACTTCAGCATATTGGTCTATAGTAGCACTACTTTCACCATCTATTATAAAGAATATACATAATGCTACTAATAAACTAATAACTATTAGTGTTTGTTTTCTACCTAAAAATCTTTCAATACTTTTAGCATTCTTTTTTGAAAAGTCTGTTATCTTTAAAATCAATTTTGTAATGGGAGTAATTAAAATACGATCAAAGAAAGCTCCTATATGGGAAAATAATTTTCCAATTCCTCTACATATCTTCTTCATATAATTCTTCCTCTTCTATTTCTTCTTGATCATAAGTACTATTTGTCTTTGGTTTTAATTCATCTATTAACATCATTCTAACATCATCTAGTGATAAGTTATAATAAAGTTCTCCCTTAATAGCTACTGATAAACGTCCAGTCTCTTCAGAAACAACTAGACAAATAGCATCTGTTTCTTCTGCTAATCCTAAAGCAGCTCTATGTCTTGTACCAACATGTTTATTTATTTTAGTACTACTACTTGTTGGAAATACTGCTCCAGCACAAGTTATACGATCTCCTTGAATAATTACTCCACCATCATGTAATGGGTTACCTTCATAGAAGATAGCTCCTAGTAAGTCACTTGTTAAATCAGCATATACTTTTTTAGCTTTATCTATATAGTTTCCTAAACTTACATCTCGCTCTATTACAATTAAAGCTCCTATACGATTTTTTCTTAAATAGTCTAGGGCTTGAATAAGTTCATAAACTAAATGTTCTCTCTCATCTACAGTTAGAACCTTATGTCTACCAAGTAATTGATTTCTTCCTAACTGTTCTAATATATTACGTATTTCTGGTTGGAAAATAACAATAAGTGCAAGTGGTCCATACATGATAATATATTCAAGTAAAACTCCTACAGTGGTAAAACCACATTTATCACTTATTACTTTCAAAAATACGATAATAATGACACCCTTAAATAGAAGCGTCAATTTTACATTATTTCTAATACTTTTTAATAATATATAAACCATTAACCAAACTATCGATATATCAATAATTTTCTTAATAATTGTAATTACTGTTGTTGCTGTAATGACCATAACATTCCTCCTTACCTCTTATTAGTATACTATATTTTAATTATTTTGTAATCAATTAATTTTTTGTTCTGGAACGGGATTAACTGTTTGGGTAGACTCTTGAACAACTTGTGGGATTGGATTAACTGATTGAACTGGTGCTTCGACTACTGGTGAAACAGGATTAATCCCTACTGGTTGTACTTCTACTTGTGGTTCCATAACTGGCTGTATTTGTTGTGGTGGTATAGCTACTGGCTGTAAAGGTACACTATTTACCACATTTTCATTAACTGGTGCTACTTTAATTTGTTGATTACTATTTGGTGTTACTGCCTGATTTGAACTTACTTCTTCAACTGGATTATTAACAACAGGAATAGGTGCTGTTTCTTCTAAAGATTTAACAACTTCACCTGGTTTTGCTACTTCAGCATATTTATCTTTCTGTTTTTTCTCTTTAAGTTTATTTTCTGCTATATAACCAATACATGCAAAAATTAAAATTACTAATACTATTACATAAATTATATAACTAGGTCCACTAAGTGTGTCCCTAAAAAAATGTATAACGTTTTCCATCATTCACCCTCTATTCTTATTCTTATAATAACATTAACAAGCTTGTTTTTCAAGAATTTAATTATCTTTAACTAATAATAAATAGACATAGCTTACATAAAACGGCATTAGAAAAGTAAATGGCATAGTATAACGGAAATAGGTATTAGCTGGTGAGATAAAACATATTGCTAATGATAATAGGCTAGGTAACATAGCAATTACATATTTTTTATACCTTGATGTTAATAAATAAACTATTAAGGTAATTAATCCCATAGCAGAAAATCCTATATTAGATATTAGTCCTATTAAAGGTATGTAAGGGAAGATAATTCCATAACCTGAAAGTATCATTCTTAATGTTGATAATTTATTATAGTGATAGTTAACTAAATTATCTTCAGTTATTAACTTATTATAATTTTTTCCTGAGTATATATACCAATTAGCTGTATCTGGATAAAAGTAACCATAGGTATTATTTAATGTCGCTTCTATATAAGTAGTTGGATGAACTAAAAATTCTTTCCACCAAACTCTAAAGTAGTCTTTCAACTCTTTCTTTGTTGTGTATTTATTATATTTATTTTTTACTGGATCTGCTAGATTAGGATTATATCTATCTTTTAATGTATCATATTCTAGTAACTTATCTATCTTTTTTCTATCTTTTAAAGGTATTTCATCTCCATGTTCTTTTACATATCTAGCTGTTTGTTGAAATGGTACTGATAATTCTTCTCTTATACTACCTGCTGGTATCTTTAAAGCTGGTAAAAGTATTTTATCGTAAGAGATATAAGTACCTATCACGAATAATAAAGTAGCTATTAAGTAGATAAATTCTTTTCTTCTATAAATAGCTAGTACTAAAATAGTACCAACTGCTACATATATTCCATTATTTCTTAATAAATATAATAAGATACTTAATAGTAGTAATACTACATACTTAGATGTTTTTATCTCTTTATTATTATCTATTATAGTAAACAATGTTATAACAAAGAAGATAATTATAGCAGTATATAATGTATCTTTAACTGCACTCATTGCATAGAAAGGAAACATTGGTACTAATGAATAAATCATAAGTAAGACAAATGATAATATTAATGATTTCTTTTTCTTATAAAGATAAGAGATAGTATAAGCTAAACTACTAGCAAGTGTAATACTTTGCATAATAGCATAAATAAATAATCCTAAATTATCACTGCCTATCAATCTTCCTAGTTTAATAGAGCCACCTAAAAGCATAGTATGAAAGACTGGATGATGATTAGTAAGATTAACTTTATCTGATAAGGGAATAACATAATCTATATATTTAGTTTTTACATTAAAAAACTGTTTTATTTGAAAGCTTGGATCTTTTGATAGTATTAATGGATAAAATGCTATCATATAAATCAACCAAAATAGTAATATAACTATTAATGAAAATAGGAATGGATGCTCTTTAAAAAGTTTAATAATTTTATTCTTTGTATTAAATTTATAAGTTACTTTTCTTTCTAAAAATGTATCTATAAAACAGAATATAGTCTTTATTAAGTAATAATAACAAAATACTTGTATTATACTTATCAAGAATAATGGAACACTTGAAAAGACTAAATCCCAAGAAGATATTTCTTGATAGCTATTACCTATTACACAACATAAAGAAAATATAAGGGCTAAAATATGTTTCATTGGATGAATCTTTTTATTATATCGTTTATAAAACAAATATAGAGCTATAGTAAGAATAGCCATCACAATAAAACTTAGCTTTAAAATGTTTAGATTAGGTAATAGTTTTTCATAAATCATTTTCTTATTAATAGAAATTGCTATAACTGTTAATATACTTAAGAAAAAATATTTAATCTTATTTCTCATAACTCTCCTCATTCCTATACCAATTATATAATATTTAAAGAAAAAAAGAATAGTTTTCTTTACTTTCATTGTAAATAGATGTCGACTAGTTAAATTTATTAATAGTTATTTTGAATCATATTCTTTAATGAGGTGACATAATGGGTACTAGTATTATTATTCTTACTTATAATCATTTAGAGAAAACTAAGAAGTGTATTGAAAGTATTAAAACATATACTAAGAATGAGGTTTATGAAATTATTGTAGTAGATAATAATTCTAATGATGATACTATTAACTGGTTAAAGACTCAGTCTGACATTACTGTAATTTATAATAAGGAGAATAGAGGGTTTCCAATTGGATGTAACCAAGGTATTAGTGTGGCTAATAAAAGTTATGATATTCTTCTTCTTAATAATGATACTATTATAACTACTAACTGGTTAACTAATTTGAGAAAGTGTTTATATTCTAAGCCTAACATCGGAGCTGTCGGTCCTGTTTCTAATTGTAATGATAATCTACAAGGAGGTAGTTTTACCTTTAAAAATTTTATTGATATGCAGATGAAGGCTATAAAAAATAATATAAGTGATAGTAATAGATGGGAAGAAAAAGTTTTTCTTACTGGTTTTTGTCTACTTATTAGAAGAGAAGTTATTAATAAGATTAAGATGTTAGATGAAAGATACAGCCCTGGTTATATTGAGGATAATGATTTAGCTTTACAAATACTATCTTCTTCTTACAAGTTATTTTTATGTCATGATTCTTTTGTCTATCATGAAAGGGGTACTAGTTTTAGAGAAGATATTAATAAGTTTAATTCTCTTATATTAAGGAATAGAGCTATTTTTGAAGATAAATGGCATTTTTCCTGTTTTGAATTTGATAATAGTAAAAATTCCTCTATCTTTCTTGCTAATAAACCCAAAGATATTCTAGATTATAATTCATCTATTGGAGTATCTTCTTTAAGAATTAAGTACTTCTTTAGAAATAGTAATATCACTTTGCTTGAAGAAGATGCTAATAAGAGAAAGTTTAGTAATATGTTTTTTAAAACTGTAAGTTGTTTAAATGAATTAAATGGTAACACTTTTGATACTATTTTTATTGGTAATTATCTAGAAAAGGTTGATAGTCCTATTTTATTTCTTAATAGTCTAAGACCATATCTAAAGGATAAAGGAAGGATAATTGGTGAGTTTAAAAATATTAGTTATCTTAAGAATATTAATTTATTACTAAGTGATAATTGGTATTATGAAAATTTTAATAAACAAAATAATTTCACTAGAAATGATATTATAAGAATGGCACTTGATTCTAAATATAGAGTTGTTACCATTTATCCTTTTTACCATAAAGAAAAAGAATTAATATCTTCTATCCATACTAATTCTTCTTCTATTTATTATTATTCTTTTGTTATAGAAAAGATTTAATTATTCATCTTCAGCTATTTGTTTTTTATAAAATGGAAGATTTTTAAGTTGTTGAAAAGCAACTACTATTACTGCTCCTATAATAAAGAATAAAATACTAAATGTTTTAAGAGTCATTGCATTTTGTGGTACTTTTAGAGTTGTTGGTCCTATTACTATAGCATATAATGAACCTAACATCATTCCAATAATAGCATATACCATAGCAGAACGATGTTTATCTAATAGTTTTTTAATTATTCTTAGTACTGTAGCTACTCCAAACAAGATTCCAAGTCCTAGTGCTAATAAAAGTGGAAAACTACTAAGGTCAAAATGAAGGAAATCTTTAACACCACTTATCACTGGTATATATAGTCCGAATGATAAAAGTATAGTAGATCCTGATATTCCTGGTAAAACCATAGCAGAGATAGCAAGCATTCCAGCAATGAAGATATAGATAAACATTCCTATATTTAAGTGAGTTAGGTCTAGATTACTTCCCATCTTTAATGATGATAGTAGTATAACAGCTAAGGCTCCTACAATAGCCCATATTATATTTATATATTTTCCTTTAACTGTTTCTTTTTCTTCTATAATCATGACAGGAATTGCTGCTATTATAAATCCTAAGAATAGGGAACTCATTTTATATATTTCTTTGTCAAATAAGTTAGCTAAGATAGTAACAGCTAAGCCCATTCCAATAATCCATCCTAGGAATAGTTTTACTAAGAATTTTATTGATTTAATTTTTTCCTCTTTTGTTCCTTTTAATAAGTAGTTTAGTGAATTAATAAACTTATCAAAGAACCCCATTAAAAATGCTATTGTTCCACCACTTACTCCTGGCACACTATCAGCTAGTGCCATAAAAAATCCTCTTATAACATTAATTATCATTAATAACCAACCTTTCTTTTATCATATTATGATATACTTTTCTAGATAATCACAAATGATATATTGAGTATAGCATAATTCTATTAAAAAAAATAGCTACCATTTTTGTTATTTTACAATTAAATACCAACTCAAATCACTACGGATTTTACTAAAAAATTAATAGTTAAATTGTTTTTACAGAACGCAAATAGTATAATTAAGTGCAGGGAATACTAACTGTTCGAGTACTTGCCGACTTCTTATAGGAAGGAGGCTTGATATTATGAAGAAAAAAGATTTATTAATCTCATTTCTAATACTAATTATCATTTTATTAATAGTCTCTTTAATGATTCTATGCATAAAAAAATAGTACTCAATTCATTAAACCGAATGTAAATTAAGTACTAAACCAATTATTTATGGTAAGTACTCAACGTTGCAAAGTTAAGTACTCCCTTTTTCTATTGTATGCAAGTAGTCTTACTTACATACTAATAGTATCATAAAAATTAGCTTTTAACAAGTTGCTTTTAGGCCTATTTGTTACATAGATATCTATATTAACATTTATAATCAATATATGGTGCCGACTAAAGGATTCGAACCTTCGACCTACGCGTTACGAGTGCGTTGCTCTACCAGCTAAGCTAAGTCGGCATATAAAAACTTTACTACTTAAGTATAGCAAAGTTTTTTTACTTTTTAAAGACTATTCTGTTCTAAGAGCAATAACTGGGTCTTTTTTACTTGCCATCTTAGCAGGAATGAAACCACTAAGTACAGTTAAAGATACACTTATTAATAAGAGAATTAAAGCATGAACTGGATTAAGTTTAGCAACAGAAGCTAGTCCTGACAAATTTTCAATTATTCTATTAGCTGGAAAAGTTAATAGATAAGCGATAACTAGTCCTAAGATTCCACTACATAAACCAATTAACATAGTTTCAGCATTAAATACTCTAGTTATATCTTTTGCTCTTGCACCCAAAGCTCTTAAAATACCTATTTCTTTAGTTCTTTCTAAGACAGATATATAAGTAATTATAGCTATCATTATACTAGATACTACTAAAGATATTGATGAAAAGGCAATTAATACTACGGTAATAGCATCCATTATTCCACTAGATAAACTACTCATTAATTTTGCCATATCTGTATAAGTTATTTTATCACTATCAGCTTTATTTTTATTATATTTATCTAAGTAACTAGTTATTTTATCCTTACTAGCAAAATCCTTTGGATAAAGATAAATAACTGCTGGTGTCATATCTGCCCCTAAATAAGCTAAGATATCTTCTTTAGTAGTAGTATCATCAAAACTAGTACCCGTTAAAATATTATAATCTTTATCTTCCTGAGCTTTTACTATTTCACTATCTTTATTTATAGAAATAATTTTATCAACTAAAGCTCCGGTATAAAATATTAATGCTTGATTAGTAAACATCTCCTTATCTTCTTTTCCTCTAATAATAGCTTTTATTTTAACCGTTATACTATTAGTATTGTTATATACTTCGTCATAATTACTAGTTGGAATAAAATTATTACCTAGTTTTTTATAATAATCATTATTAGTAACTATCTTGAATTCTTTATTTAATATGTCATCGAAGGATATATTTTTAGATGAATCAAATCCTAAGGATTCAATTAGTGCTTTACTAACCTCATTTTTGGAATCTATTGCTAAAATCAGTCCTTCTTCTTTACTATCGATTTTTCCTGCTAAAACATCATAATTATCTTCTACTATGCCTGATTCTTTATCTTGTGTTCTAGTAGGGAAAATTTGCCACACCATACTATTTGCCATATCTACTTTTTTATAGTTATTATTGTTATCTTTAGTTATTAGATTAAGTCCTGTTTTCTTAAGATAAGATATACCACTTAAAAGATTACTATCAATGTTTTCTATATAATTTATATAATCTTTAGTTATATTGTTAGTATGTACTATTTTTTCCATTACTGATTCAGTTGGCTTTACTACTTGTTCCGTTGGATACTTATCCTTTTTATTAGTTGATGTTTGCATTTGTTCTTCCAAAGTATCTTCATCCATTTGCATAGCTTGACTACTAATAGTTACAGGCATCTGTGATAAGGTACTTTTTTCAAACTTGTCTATTTGTAGTTGAAAGCCATTGGAAAGAGATAAAATTAGAGCAATACCAATTATACCAATAGAAGCAGCAAAGGCAGTAAGAAAAGTTCTTCCTTTTTTAGTCTTAATGTTATTGAATGATAAGTGAATAGCTGATAAATAACTAAGTACTGTTTTTTTGATATGAACTGTTCCCGTATCTATTTCTTCTTCTTTAATTGGATTAGAGTCTGATAGTATTTCTCCATCTTTAAATTCAATAATTCTACTAGCATAATTTTTGGCAAGTTCTGGATTATGAGTTACCATTATAACTAATTTATCTTTAGCTATTTCTTTGATAAGATTCATTATTTGCACACTAGTAGTAGAGTCAAGGGCTCCAGTTGGTTCATCTGCTAGAATTATATCAGGGTTATTAACTAAACTTCTAGCTATTGCTACTCTTTGCATTTGACCACCACTTAATTGATTAGGTCTTTTATGAGCATGATCTTTTAAACCAACTTTATCTAGGGCTTCTAAGGCTTTTTCTCTTTTATTTTTTCTTTTATAACCAGATAAAGTTAAAGCCATTTCTACATTTTCTAAAACACTTATGTGACTAATTAAATTATAAGACTGAAAAATAAAACCTACACAGTTATTACGATAACTATCCCATTCTGTTGCTTTAAACTTTTTAGTACTTTTTCCATTAATAATTAAATCACCTGAGTCATATCTATCTAGTCCACCAATAATATTTAATAGAGTTGTTTTTCCACTACCAGATGGACCAAGTATAGCTACAAACTCATTCTTTCTAAAACTTAAGTTTACTTTTTTCAAAGCATGTTGAACAAAGTTACCTGTCTTATAACTTTTACTTATATTTTTTAAATCTAACATATTTCACCTTCTCTTTATTAGTATATCATTATAAGCTAAAAAACAGTCATATTATTTTATAACAACTGCTCTTTTAGATGTATTATTATATATTTGTTCTATTTTACTTTTAGAAACATGCCAGCTGGTTCTTCCATCATCATGTGTCCATGGGTCAATTAATATTTGTTCTTTAGTGATTGAATTATATCCTACTAATAATAAGACATGAACATTCTTAGGTGCTCCTTCTATATAGGCTTTAGGTTTATTTAGTTTTGATGTTAAATAAATTATTACTGGATTACCTGCTGCCACTTGATTGTCTAAGTCAGTTAAGGTTGCTCCTGTCGCATCTTCTATATTAATATACCCCGATGATGTTTTACCATAGGCTACTAAAGGGCTAGGTGCTATCCAATGAGGTACGCTTACTGGATCTTCTGTAAAAATATCATAGATAAAACCACTAAATGGATTAGTACTTTTAGGCATATTAGTAGCATAAGTCACTAAATCCATATTTTGTAGATAGCCTTTATATTGTAAAGCCATCAACATACAAGCTGCTTCACAACCATTAATAACCCCATTTTTATTTTGACTAATATATGGCACATTTAAAACTGTCCAAGCTTCTTTTATTTGTCTTTCTCTTTCTTTTCTAGCTTCTTCTTCTTTTCTTTTTCTCTCCTCTTCTTGTCTTATTCTTTCTTGTTCTTCCCTATAAGCTAATTCTTTATCTACTATGTTAAGATAATTATCTTGTTCATTAATTACATCTTGTTGTAATATATTGTTTTTTAGAGCAAGAACTTGATTTAAATTTTCTCTTGTTATATCACTTCTTACTGTTTGATATGTATTATCAGTAAATAATAATGCTATTGATGTTTTATAAGTGTTAATATTATCAATTTGTTCTTTAATAGTATTAATCCTAGGAAGAAGTAGTTCTTGATGTGTCTTTATTAATTTATTACTTCTTTCTAATAGTTCGTTTACCATTTCAATAGTAATACTAGATTTAACTATATTATTTTCATAGTAATTATTAATATCATCCCTAAGTTTAATATATTTATTTAATTCCTGCAGATTTGTCATTAAGCTCTTCTTTTTTTCTTTATAAACAACTAAATCCACTGATTTCTCTACTTTTTCCACTGATTTTAAAGTAATGCCATCTACTGGAATTTTTTTATCCACATCTTTATATAAGAGTGTATAAGCTTGATATGTTTTCTTATACTGAAGCTCATTCTTATCACTAATTATTTTAGCAGTTACAAAAAGAGAAATACTAATAATCAACAATAAGACACCTAATATTACTAACACTTTTTTTCTCATACTGCATACCTCTATTTTAATAATATCTTATATTAAATTTTTGTCAAGAAAAAAACTGTTTTCCACAGTTTTATAGATATTCTTTTAATTTATCCACAGTTTTCTGTTGAAACTTTAAAAAGTCTTCTGCTAACTTTTTATCTTCTTTCTCTGCTTCTTTTGCAAAGTCTTTTATTTTCTTTTCCATTTCAATAGAGCCCATTGATACACCTTTAATTAACATATCAGCAATAGCAGCATCACTATTATCTTTCTTTACTTCTTTAGTAATTCCCATCGTTGACATCATTTTTGCAATTAGTCCTTCTTCTTCAAGTTTAACATTTTCTTTTTTTAGTTGTTCTTTAGCTTTACTTTTAAATTCTTGATATTCTTTTAAGATATCTTCAGCTAGTCCTTTAATCTTATTATCTCTATCTTTCAAATCTTCTAATAAGTGTTCCATTGTATAACTTCCCATGGAAGCATCTTTATAAATATGTTCTAATAATTCATTTGTCTCTTTCATTCTATTCTCCTTCTATTTTTTCTTTTTCTTGTGATAATGTTTGACACTTTTCTGTTATTTTAGTAGCATCTGCTTCTTCTAATTTATAAAATCCACATCTAAACATAGTTTCAAATGTTTCTCTTTGTAATTGTAATAAGTCATCATACATTTTCTTATATTTACTAAATAATGTCTCATTACTTACTTCCGTAAGTGCTACTGTATAATCTTTAACTATAGCTTTTAGAGTTGTTAACAAATCATTTATATAATCTTTATCATTTAATTCTATACCTTCTTCTACTTCTATCTTTTGATTAGAAATTTCTTTATTCATTGTTACCTCCTTGTTTTAAGATATCTAATATCTCTTGCATATTTTCATTAAAGGTATTACCTGCTTTTTCCATTATCTCTTCTATTTCTAGATTATTTACCATATCTATATAATTGACTATTTTTTTATAGGCTAGATAATTCCAATCAAACATATCTACTAAATAATCTAAATCTTTGTTAGAAATAATATCTGGTACTTGTTCATAATTCATTTTTATCATCCTCCAATATTATTATTAATAGTTTTTTAACTTTTATACAAAAAAGTATCAATTATAATTAACTGATACTATACACCTGTTTTAGGTGGAACTATTTCATCGTTTTTATTTTCATCTATATTAATAGTTTCTATTTCTTTGGTTTTTTCTTTTGTTAGTTGAAATTCCATATATGCTCCAAATTCATAATTCATATATGCGTTTGTTGTATATGGTCCATTTATATAAAAATTCATTGTTGTTAAAATGTTTTCACTTAATGGATTAATTATTCCTAAATCTTTAGTAAAGTAGTCATTACCTAGTTCTTTATTTCGCATATAACTACCGATTGCTGATAAGTTACTTGTTTTATAATCATATTTTTCATCACCAAATAAGACACTAAATAGGACATTATACCAATAGTTATAACCAAGTTCTGCTATTTCTAAATTACTTTCTTTAATAGGATAATTATTTCCATTAAATATTTCACTTATTACATTTGCTGGTAAATCTTCTAGATTTTTACACTCTAAATTATACTTTTTATTATAGAAATCTAAATAATATTTATTTAATTCTTCTATTCCTTTATAACCCGTTTCTTCTAGTTTTTTCCCTAAAGTTTCATCAAGCATCATATCTTTTTTTATACTTTTTCCATATAATGTTCTTATTGCTGTATTTGCTGTTCTATTAGGTCCAAAAGTTCCTGCTATTACTTGTCCATCAAAACCTTTACTGTTTTCTAATCTTTCTTCATAATTACTAATATCCATTGTAGATAAGATAAAGCTTTTATCTTTATATAAGTATTTATTATTTGATTTATTAATTATTTGAATATTAACTTTAATTCCATCTCCTGGTACATAGCCATCACTTTCGCTAATTGCTTTAAAAATAGTTGGCACTATATCAATGGTATCTTCATTATAATTTTCAGGAATTGTATAGGTTGCTGTAACACTATCTATTACTCTCTTAGTTATATTCACATCTATTTTTTCCACAATACCTGTGGATAAAGTTTTTTCTTTTATCTTTACTGTTTGATATTTGCTTAAGTTTTTAGCAGACACTGGTATACTACTTATTAGTAATAGAAGTGCTATTACCATAATTAAAAATAATTTTCTTTTCATAATTTCTCCTTTAATTTTGCCCCTATTACCAGATAAAGTCCATCTTCATCTTGGGAACAAGTCTGTAGTATTAATAGTTTATTAGTTTTATCTATATTTATACCTGTATCATATATAGATTTTTCCTTAAGTTCCTCTAAGTGCTTTATAAATGTTTCATCAGTAAACTCTAATCTAGTATAAAAATAATCTTCTTTTAATAGCATAACAGTAAACACTTGATATATTTCTTTCTTGTCTTTGTAGTTAAGTTCTATATCTTGATGTTTTAAAAAAAAGTCTTGCTTTTTATACCCCAACAGTTTAGTAAATGGTATATCTACTGTAGAAGAACTATGTCCATAAATAATTATTTTTCTAGTACTATTTAGATTAACTCGATAATCAACAAAGAGACTTCCACCAATAAACTCCTCTTTTTTATTATTATGATTCATATAGAACTCATTATCAGTAGTTTGCATTACTGGTTCTTTTGTTATTAAGTTATTAATTGATAGAGTGAACTTTTGATCTTTATTTTCTTGATTTACTACTGGAGTTGTTGTTATTTCTTCACTTTTTATCTCTTGTTGCTTATTATCTACTATCTGTTTTTCTTCCTTACTAGGAATCATAATTATTAAAAGACATATTATTATACTGACAACTGCTATCTTTTTTCTCATCTTCCCTCCTTTTTTCCAATATAGCAGTTTACTAACATAAGATTTGTCGAAAGAAAGGCATAAAAAAAATTAATCTATAATAGACTAATTTTTGACTAAGTTATATATTTTTTCATGAATAGTATTTATATCCTTCATTTTACCATTATCACTACACTCTACTTTTTCCCATGAAAGATAATCTGCTACAAATAAGGCGTTATCATAAATTTTCTTCATAAACTCTAAGTCTCTTTCATAGACATCATTTATTATACCTTCATTATCTGGTCTTTGTTTTCTAAGATTTGTAACTATATCAAAAGGTGCAGTTAAAAAAATAACTTTATCTGGTTTTCTAATACCTAATTTGTTATATTCAAGATCACTTATATAATCGATAAATTTCTTTTTTTCTTCTATATCATCAATAAGTGCAGACTGATAAATTAAATTAGAAGTAGTATATCTATCAAATAATAGGATATCTCCATGATTAAATGCTTTTTCTAAAACTGTATGCCATGTAACTGCTCTATCATTAGCATATAAGTTACTCACAAAGTATGGTGATAAATCACTAGGTTTTCCATATTTACCACTTAAATATTCTTCTACTGGTTTTCCTTGATAAGTATTATAACTTGGAAAGTGATGTGTTGTAACATTATATCCCTCTTGAATAAGTCTATTATGTAACAACTCATATTGAGTAGTTTTACCTATACCATCACATGCTCCTTCGATAACTATTATTTTCCCTTGATTCATTTTATCCTCTTTCAATTATATAAAATCGTACATCTTAAGGTGTACGTTTACTTACATTATGGTGGAGATGAGGGGTATCGAACCCCTGTCCAAAAATAGAGCTACATAAACTTCTACAAGTTTAGATTATTTATTAAATTCGAATTATAGTAAAGAAATAATCAACCAAACTATAATTCTAGTCTTATAATATTCAATTATTTACTAAGACAATAAATAATTATATCTTACTAAATTGAACCGTACATTCTTAACGTAAGAAATTAAGAAAGACAGCGTACAAGCCTATTCTTAGGCAAATGCAAACTCAGTGTCACCACTAAGTCTTGCAAGTACATTTTTAATTTTGTTTCCAGTTATTCTGGTTTAATCTGTGACGTAGATAATTCGACTTGCTATCTATGCTCTACTATTCCTGTCGAAACCAAGACATCCCCAAGTAGCTATATTATAACACACTAGACTCTAATTGTCTATTAGTGATACTTTATTTGTTTAGCTATATCCCTGTTAATATCTCTTTCTTTTATTGTTTCTCTCTTATCATAGTTTTTCTTTCCACGGCAAACTCCCAATTCAACCTTTGCTCTTCCTCTTACAAAGTATACTTTTAGAGGTATTAAGGTATAACCTTCCTGTTCTACTTTAACGGCTAATTTCTTTATTTGTTTTTTATGTAAGAGAAGCTTTCTACTTCTTGTTTCTTCATGATTGAATAGATTTCCTTCTTCATAAGGTGCAATATACATGTTAACTAAGAATACTTCTCCATCTTTAATTCTAGCATAACAATCTTTTAAATTAGCACTACCTTTTCTGATAGATTTAATTTCTGTGCCTTTTAGTACTATTCCACATTCTAAAGCTTCATCTATAAAGTAATCGTGTTTTGCTTTTCTATTTAGTATTTCCATAATGCCTCCCTATATATCTTTCATTTTAACTACATCTGTTTTTGATAAAACTATATCTTTATATTTATTATAGTAGTCTCTATATCCCGGTAACAAGTTATCATTTAGTTCACTATAAGGATATACTTTAAAATCTCTTTTCTGTGGATAACTATTAGAGTAAGTATATATTAATTCTGCTGCCTGATTCTCTAAACTTATAGTGGTATTATCTTTTTCCACAGTTTTTTTAATATCTACACTTACCATTAGACCAGTTAAACATTCAACTCCAACTTGATCAGAGATAAAGTTTCCTAATGAATATATTACCATAGTCTTTCCAATAAACTCAATCGGTTCTACTACATGCGGATGACTTCCTATAATGATATCAACCCCAAGATTTGCTAAATAATTAGCTATTTCTACTTGAGTATCACTTATTCCGGTTGAGTATTCTGTTCCCCAATGCATGGCTACTATTATAACATCTGCTTCTTCCTTTACTCTTTCTATATCAGCTTTAACTAATTCTTCATTATAAACATTATTTAAATATTCTTTACCAGTTGGCGTAGATAAACCATTTGTCCAAGTTGTGTAAGAGAAAAAAGCATACTTTATTCCATTTATTTCTTTAATTATCTTTTTATCTCTATCTTCAAATGAACTATAGCTACCAGCAGTTAAAATATTTTTCTGTTTATTCCAATATGCTAGAGAATTTAAAACTCCTTGCTCTCCTTTATCCATAGTATGATTAGTAGCAAGGGAAACAAGATTAAATCCGGCATCTATAAAGGCATCTCCTACTTCATAAGGTGAATTAAATCTTGGATAGTTAGAAAGTCCTAATTCTTCACCACCTAGTATAGTCTCTTGATTATAGTACTCTAAATCATATTTACTAGCTATTGGTTTTATTCTTTCTAGCATTGGTTTAAAGTCATAACCATCATTAGTCTTAGCATCTTGATATAGAGTACTATGAATAAGGGCATCTCCTACCATAAGCAAGGAAGCTTTCATTTCCTTTTTAGTTTCTTTTTTTAAAACTTTTTTGATACTCTTATTCTCTTTTATTTCTTGTTTAGGGATACTTTTAAAAACGAAAAAGGTCGTAAGAAGGAAGAAAAATATGACTATTACTTTTCCAAAAATAGTTAAATTACATCTTTTCTTTTTCTTCTTACTACGCATTGTAATCACCTACATTTTTTTAATAATTTTAAAGTCAATTGTTTTAGCTTGTTTATTAGCAGCTACTACTTTAATTTTTACTCTGTCACCAATAGTATATCTTATATTTGATTTTTCACCAGTTAGAGTCATTCTTTCTTCATCATAGATAAAATAGTCATCTAATAAACGAAGTGGTACTAATCCTTCAACTAAGTTATCTAGTTGAACAAACATCCCAAAACTCATAACAGAAGATATCATACCTATATATTCTTCACCAATATGTTCTTCCATATATTCTGCCATTTTCATATCTTCTACTTCTCTTTCACAATCAATAGAAGCTCTTTCCATAGCAGAAGAGTGATCTGCTACAAAGATTAGTTTTTCCTCCCAATGATGAAGAGTTTGAGGAGACATATCATGATTAAATAAATAAGTTCTTAATAGTCTATGAACTGTTGTATCAGGATATCTTCTAATAGGCGATGTAAAGTGCGTATAACATGGACTTGCCAGACCATAATGTCCTAAGTTTTGTGGTAAGTATACAGCTTTTTGCATACTTCTTAATAATAGACTTGATAGTATAGGAAACTCTTTTTTATCTTTCAAACAATTTAAAATATGTTGAACAGTTGTAGGTTTATTATCCTTAATATTTCCAGTTACGTGATAACCTAAATTACTAACAAATGCTAAAAAGTTTTGAATTCTTTCCTGCTTAGGATATTCATGTACACGATAAATAAATGGTAAATTCATATAGAAAATATGAGTTGCTACACATTCATTAGCTGCTATCATAAAGTCTTCAATTAAGTTTTCTCCTAAACCTCTTTCTCTTAGAACTATATCAGTTGGTTTACAATTTTCATCTACTAATATTTTAGGTTCATCCACATCAAAGTCTATATAACCTCTTTTAGTTTTAGCTTTTCTTAAAATTGTTGCTAGCTCTTCCATTTCTCTTAAATCATCAGCAAATTCTTCATAACCTTCTGGAACAATATTCTTTTCTAAAATACTATTAACTTTCTTGTAAGTCATTTGTTTTCTAGATTTAATAACACTTTCAAAGATATCATAATCAACTAATTTACCTTCATTAGTATATTCCATTACACAGCTTATAGCTAAACGATCAACATTAGGATTTAGTGAACAAATACCATTAGATAATTCATGAGGAAGCATAGGAATTACTCTATCAACAAGGTAAACAGAAGTTCCTCTATCCATGGCTTCTTTATCTAGTGGGCTACCTTCTTTAACGTAATAAGAAACATCAGCGATATGAACTCCTAAAACATAATTACCATTTTCTTTTTTATCAATACTAATAGCATCATCGATATCTCTAGTGTCATCACCATCAATAGTAAATATTACTTTATCGCGTAAATCTCTTCTTCCTTTTAAATCTTCTTCTCTTACTTCCATAGGTAAGGTCTTAACCTCTTCTACTACATCTTCTGGAAAACTACTATTTATATGATACTTTTCTACAATTGATAAAATATCAACCCCTGGATCATTTTTATGTCCTATTATTCTTAATACTTTTCCTTCCGCTTGATGATTACTAATTCTTTTGATAATTTCTACAACTACTTTATGTCCATCAACAGCATTTAAAGAGTTTTCTTTTTTAACGATTATTTCTAAGTTAACTTTATCTTCATCTAATTTCACTTTTCCTATATTATTAAAGAAGTTAATCTCACCAACAAACGTATTAGTTTGATGTTTTAAAACTCTAATTATTCGTCCTTCTAATCTACCTAAGTCTTTTTTAGAAGTCAATTCTACAATAACATAATCCCCATGAAGTGCTCCATTCATATTATCAGCACTTACATATACATCATCACTTAAAGAATCTACATCAACAAAACCAAATCCTTTTTTATTAGAATGTAAATATCCTTTTAATAAATGACTATCAGAAAACAACATATATTTATCTTTATTAGTATGGTATATACTTGTTTCTACTTCCATTTCATTTAAGATATGTAAAAGTTCTTCTAAATTACTAGTACCTAGTTGTTCTTCTAATTCAAAAACAGTTAAGCTTTTTTCTGATTTTTTTAGTATTTCTAATATTCTATCTTTCATATCATTACCTCACTATATCTTTATTTTACCACACTAATATAAATTTTAATAATTATTTTTGACTATCTACTTTCATCTCAAATAAAATATTTCTTAATTCCATTGCTCTTTCAAAATCCAACTCTTTAGCAGCTTTCATCATTTCCGTTTCAATTCTTTCTATTTCATTTAATTTTTCTTGCTTAGTTAATCTCTTAACTTTCTTGCTACTTGTCTTATTGTCTATATTACTTACTACTTCTCTAATCTCTTTAATTATTGTTTTAGGTAATATTCCATGGTCTTTATTATATTTATCTTGTATAGTTCTTCTTCTTGCTGTTTCATCTATAGCTTTTTGCATACTATCAGTTATCTTATCTGCATACATGATAACATGTCCGTCTTTATTTCTAGCACAACGACCTATTGTTTGAATCAAACTTCTTTCACTTCGTAAGAATCCTTCTTTATCAGCATCTAGAATTGCTATTAGTGATACTTCAGGAATATCTATACCTTCTCTTAAAAGGTTAATACCAACTACTACATCATATTTACCTACTCTTAAGTCATGAATAATTTGTAATCTTTCTAAAGTTTTAATCTCAGTATGAAGATAAGCTACTTTTATATCAACATCTTTTAAATAATTAGTTAATTCTTCTGCCATTCTTATTGTCAAGGTAGTAATTAATACTCTTTCATTTTTTTCTTTACGGATTCTTATTTCTTCTATTAAATTATCTATTTGTCCTTCTTGTCCTCTTACTTCAATAGTAGGATCTAGTAAACCAGTAGGTCTAATGATTTGTTCTACATACTCACCGTTTGTCTTAGAAAGTTCATAATCACCTGGTGTAGCTGATACATAAATAGCTTGATTAATTTTCTTTTCAAACTCTTCATATTTTAATGGTCTATTATCTAAAGCACTAGGCAAACGAAAACCATAATCAACAAGATTCATTTTTCTAGCCCTATCTCCATTATACATTCCTCTTACTTGTGGTAGGGTTACATGCGACTCATCTACCATTAGTAAATAATCATCTGGAAAGAAGTCCATTAAAGTAGTTGGTGTTTCTCCTTTATTTCTACCAGCCATAGGAGCAGAATAGTTTTCAATTCCATGACAAAAACCAGTCTCTTCTAACATTTCAATATCATAATTAGTTCTTTGTTCTAATCTTTCAGCAGCTAATAATTTATTTTCTGCTTTTAATTCGGTTAATCGTTCTGCAAGCTCACTTTTTATTCTCTTAACTGCTGCTTTCAATTTATCATCACTAACTACAAAGTGACTAGCTGGAAATATACTTATCGTTTTTTTATTGGTAATAACAGCTCCTGTTAAAACATCTATTTCACTGATTCTATCTATTTCGTTACCAAAAAACTCGATTCGGTAACCAGTTTTATCTTGATTAACAGGAATTATCTCTACTATATCACCTCTAACTCTAAAAGTTCCTCGATGAAAATCATAGTCATTTCTTTCAAATTGCATCTCTACAAGTTTAGCAAGTACCTTATCTCTTTCTAGTTCATCAGTTACACTAAGAGTTAACATTTTATTTTTATATTCTTCTACTTCTCCAATACCATATATACATGATACTGATGCTACTACTATTGTATCTCGATAAGTTAAAAGAGAAGATGTTGCCTCATGTCTTAACTCATCTATTTCATCATTTATAGATGAATCTTTTTCTATATAAGTATCAGTACTTGGAACATATGCTTCCGGTTGGTAATAATCATAATATGAAACAAAGTAACAAACATGATTATTAGGAAATAACTCCTTCATTTCAGCATATAATTGACCAGCTAAAGTCTTATTATGAGCAAGTATCAAAGTTGGTTTATTAGTTCTTTTAATAACATTTGCCATAGTAAAGGTTTTACCTGTACCAGTTGCTCCTAATAATACCTGTTCTTTTTTGCCTTTTTCTATACCATCAACTAACTTTTCAATTGCTTCTGGTTGATCTCCACTTGGTTTATATTTACTAACTAATTCAAACATTTTTACCTCCGCTCATTTATATCGTATATTTTTATTATAAACAATTAATCAAATTTTTTTCACTTGTTTTTAATTATCTCTATTATAATTACCAAATATACGTTCGTCAATGTTTTTTTGCAAAAGAAAAAGAAAATCACTAAATTCTCTTTTCTTTCTTACTAGTATTTATTCTTTCATTAATTTCTTTCATCTTAGCTTCATTTGGTTCAAAATGTTGCCAGTCGCAAGAAAATTCATCACTCTGCAATGGCCAAATACCACCACACTCATAACCAACCGATGCAAACACCTTACAGATTGTGTCACCTAGAGTAATTATATGGGGATTATGCTTAGCTTTTTCTTCTCTATCAATAAGCAAATCTTTTTCATAGTCTGTCAATAAACTATCATCAAAACTACCATTCTTATTTCTTGGAGTATAAGGATTATCTAGTGGATTGATATCAATAGCAAGTCCTAAAGCATGCTTTGACAAGTTAGTTTGATTAGTTATTCTTCTATAACAAAAACAACTACTATTATTATGAGAAACACTATTTCTATCAGTAGCAAGAGCTTCCCCTACCCAAAAGTCATCTATTAACTGCATAGAATTAATCTGATATTTTAACATAAATAATGAAGAAAATACTTCTCTTACTTCATCAAGAATAACTTTATTAACTATCATTTCCCCTACTACTACATCATCATCATAATTATAATGTAACATTTTTATATAAGTTAAATCACTCAAAGAAATATCATCATTCTTTTGATAACTCTTACAATTTATTCTTTTATATACATCATCATTTTCTACTATATCTTTATTCTCAAAAAGGAAATCAGAACAATTAACTTTTTGACCAACCTTTGTATTTTCTAACATAATATCAATCCCCCTTAATTATATGCTTTACTTTAGCTCAATAGTAATAGAATCAATATCTGGATTGAATTCTCTATAGGTAACTCCACATTCATCAAACAATCTTCTAGAAGCTATACAACTATCAGTATCTTTATATTTATTGTCTAAATAAATAATTTCTTTTATACCAGATTGAATTATTGACTTAGCGCATTCATTACAAGGAAAAAGTGAAGCATAAAGTTTGGAACCTTCTAAGTCTCTTTTGTTTCCCCGAAAATTTAAAATAGCATTTAATTCTGCATGACAAACATACATATATTTAGTATCTACTGGTTTTCCATCTCTTTCCCAAGGAAAATCACTATCATGAAATCCATTAGGTGCCCCGTTATAACCAATTGATAAAATTCTATTATCATTACTTACAATACAAGCACCTACCTGTGTTGATGGATCTTTACTTCTTAAAGCTGATAATTTAGCAATACTCATAAAATAACTATCCCATGAGATATAATCTTTTCTATACATATCTATCACTTCCTAATTCTTTTATACATTTTTTTATTTTTAGACTTAACTACCACTTGGTAATTTTTATCAGTCTTCAGATAATTATACAAGAAATAACTATCTTTTCCAACTACTAAGTAATCAAAATCATATTTTTCTAAGAATTTAGCTATATCAGTTTTTCCATAATAAACACTAAAATATTCATCTAATATATCTTCTTTTTTATTATTACTCTTTAAAAATATTTCTGCTCTTCCATCTATATAGGGATGATAACCACTAAATTCAAAATAAGATCCATCATTATAACCAGCATATAGCTTTATCTGTTTATTAGCATTTTTATCAAGATAATTAATATACTTTTGATTAGTATTTTTTAAGATATAACTACCATTATAAGTGTTCATAGAGATAGTTAAAACTATCATAGCTATAAATAAGATATATAACTTAACAGGTATTTTTTCTTCTTTTCCATCCTGAAATGGTAAATAAATACTAAG
>ULML01040363.1_pt1 | contig 63189 bp, 60 predicted proteins | sample 1951651 | NCBI WGS metagenome assembly ULML01 (sample SAMEA4835549, study PRJEB28245) | human gut metagenome | biome: gut microbiome; material: fecal sample | place: Denmark | collected 2008
CAACTGGTTCAGCTGGAGTTTCAACTACTGGAGTAACTACTGGTTCAGCAGGTGTCTCAACTACTGGAGCAACTGGTTCAGCAGGTGTCTCAACTACTGGAACTACTGGTTCAGCAGGTGTTTCCACTACTGGAGCAACTGGTTCAACTGGAGTTTCAACTACTGGAGCAACTGGTTCAGCAGGTGTTTCTACTACTGGAGCAACTACTGGTTCAGCTGGAGTCTCAACTACTGGAGCAACTGGTTCAACAGGAGTCTCAACTACTGGAGATTCCACAACTGGCTCTACTACCTCCTCATTAATTTTTGGTAATTCAATTTTAAAATCGTTATTTTCTTCCATATCTATCATACCTCTATTATAATTATTACATAAAAAAGAAAATATTCCTAGTATAAATTGAATATTTTTTTATTTTTTAGTTATTTTTTTGCCTTAAAGATAATAGAAATGATAAAAGCAAAGATAATTGCACTAACTATTGCAAGACTACTTTTATCTAAAAGTTCAGAAAAAATTCCTAAAATGCCAGCATTTTCATAGCCATTTATTCCAGATTGATATAACATATTACCAAAATTCATAATTAGGGATGTTGCACCTACTCCACATTTTTGAATTAATGTAGGATAAATTCCACAAAAGGAAAGAAGTGCTCCAACTACTGTAAAAAGTGAAGTAATATGTCCTGGTGTAAGTTTTGTATTATCTAAAATTATTTGTCCAAGCATACATATAAAGCCTGCAAATAAAAAAGCATTTAAATATATCATAATAACACCTCGATTTTAACTAAATGACTTATCGCAGGAATCTCTTTACCTTGATTTACTAAAGTAGGATTATGAAGTGATCCTGAGCCCACAATTAAAATTTTCTTATATTTTTTATTTTTTAGTATTTTTGTAAGGAACACTAAAGGAAGACATACTGGTCCACTTCCTCCACTATATTGGGAAGTTTCTAAAAATATTTCATCACCAGCATCCATTATTTTATTAAGCCTTTCATTATAAACTTTTTCATAATACTCTTTTAAAATATTTAAACCAACTTTCCCTAAATCACCAGTTAAAATTAAATCATAATCTTTAACTGTTTCATGAGCATTTTGTAAATAAGTATAAATTGTATCTGCACAAGCCGGAGCCATAACTGCACCCATATTATTAACATCATTTATTCCTAAATTTACAACTTTGCCAATTAGTCCTCCACTTACTTTAATGTTAGTTTTTTCATTTGTTAAAAGCATACTTACACAAGCAGTAAGTGTACAAGTTGCTGTTCCTTTTTTAGGACAACCATACTCAGTAGGATATCTAAATTGTCTTTCAGCAGTCAAATTATGTGAGGATGCAAGAGTAATAATATTCTTTGCATTTTTACTTTCAATTAAGTTTGAACCCAAAAGTATTTGCAAAGGAAATCCAGCACACGCTGCATATACTCCAACAAAAGGTATGTTAAAATTACTCATAGTTTGGCTTGAAACTCCTAATTGATTTATTAAATCCGTAGCAAAAACATAATCAATTTTATTTTCAGAAAGCCTTTCATTATTAAGTAAATTTTGAATAGATACCTCTTGCATTTTAATTTCAGCATCCTCAAAAGTTTGTTTACCAAAATATAAATCATCAAATTTCAAATTAACATTAGATATTTTACTATCTTTTTCTTTAGGACCCGCTATAGTATAAAAATTTTTAATATAAACATTATTAAATTTTAAATTACCCATAAAAAACCACCTTAATTAGACATAGAAAAAATGATGATATAATTCCATATAAAAGTACAGAACCTGCGAGTTTAAAAAAATTTGCCCCAACACCTGTAATAAGACCATCTTTTTTATATTCAAGTGCACATGATGTCATACTATGAGCAAATCCTGTTGTAGGAATAATTAACCCACATTTTACTTTGCAAACCCAATCATCAAAAAAACCAAGTCCAGTAAAAAGTGATGCTAAAAATATTAACAAAAGACATACAATACTATAACTAATAACCTGTGAAATACCAAAACATATCATTAAAAGTTTTGATACTACTTGGCCTAATATACCTATACCTCCACCCACTAAAAAGGATGTAACAGCATTTTTCAATTTAGGCTCTTTAGTTTGCCAAGATTTAACTAACTTTTTATATTCTTCTTTATTCAAAATAAAATCACCACTATTATTATTTAATAAATGGTGATATTTATACTATAAACTCAAATAATTACGCATTTTTTCAATACCTTTTTTCTCATATCTTGAAACCATTACTTGCGACATTGAAAGTTTTCTAGCAACTTCACATTGAGTTAAATCTTCATAATATCTTGACATAATAATATTTTTTTCATCCTCAGTTAAAGTACACATACTATTTTCAAGTTCTATTCTTTCATCAAGAGAAACATCTTCCTTATTTGAAATAGTTTCATATAATGGTCTATTTTCATCATTATCAAGACTCATTATACTTTGCCCTGCATATACATATTCATATATTTTATTAGGATCAATTTCTAAAAAGTTTGCTACAGTTTCATAACTAGGAACAACTCCATTTTTTAAAGCCAAATTATTTTTAGTTTCTTCGATTAATTTATATACTTTTAAAATATCTTTATTTATTTTTATTTGTCTATTATTTGCTAGTGTATACATTTCTCCATAAATGTATGTATAAGCAAAAGATGTAAATTTAGCACCATAACTTTCATCATAATTTTGGTATGCTTTTAAAAGTCCTAAAACACCTGCTTGGAAAAGATCCTCTTTTGAAACATTATAAAACTTTTTAGCTATCATATAAATTAAACCAACATTCTCATTAATAATTTGTTCTTTGTTCATATTAGACCTCGATTAATTTCATACAAGTAAGTTCATTATCAAATTTTCTTGCACGAAAATGTTTTAATTTCCTTTCTAATCTTTTATTAACTTCACAAATATACATAACACCTTTATTAGTTTTAATTGCTTCTTCACTATTTAATAGTGCGTCAATCCCATCTTCATCAATATCGTCAAGGTTATAAAAATTATAAACTAAATATTTTATTTTATGTTTTAATATTACGGGTACTAAATAATTATTTATTTTATAAGTAGATCCTCGATGAAGCATTCCATCAAGTCTTACAAAAAGTATTCCTTTATTATATTCTAAATTCATTTTAAGCATAATAACCTCTTTTCTATATAATAATAAAGCACACTTTTAAAACTTTTTAAACAACTTCGACAAAACATGTCAAAACATTTTTTTATATAACATCTTATTCTACTTTTTTCGACATTTTTCGGTAAACAAAAGAAAAGCATTTTATTTACTTTTCCAAAATTATTTAATAGTTTTTACAAAACATTTCATCATATTCATAGTCTTTACTTACTATATAATATTCATTGATATTTGTGCAATTTATTACATCAAAATATTTGCCTGAATAAGCAGTCATAATTTTATCATTTGAAAAATAACTTATATTTACTAAAGAAAAAATATAGTCATTAGCATTTTCTGTATTCATTAAATCATATATACTTTCATTTTTTTCATCAAAGTGATAAATCATATCTTTAATATTAATTAAATAATAAGTATAATTTGAATTACTAATTTTATTTATTTTATTATCTTCGATTATTTTTACATTTGTAATAAATTCTTTCTTAATAATGTTTAATTTTTTTAAATCAGATTCCTTTAAAAAATTATTTTCTAAAGCCTCTTTTATAGAATATTTAATGTTACCCTTTTTAATAAAACCTTCATATTTACAAAGAGAATAATAATTATCATTATTTATTTTAACTATAAATTCTTTGTTATTTTGTATACATTTTAAATTTTGATAATCAATTTTATTTTCATATATATTAGTAAATATTAAAAATATATAATAAATAATTACAATTATTGAAAATATCATAGATAAATAATATAAATATTTAAAAACTTTTTTATCACTTTTATAAGTTAAAAAAATTTTTTTAATAATACTTTTTAATTTAGATTTACAAATTATTATGTAAAATAAAACTGTTCCACCAACATTTAATATAATATCATCAATATCAAATGAACCTAATTTAAATATATATTGAGCACTTTCAATAGTTATCGTTAAAATCAAAACACATAGAAAATAGTTTTTTACCCTTTTAAATTTATCACTTAATAAAGGTAATAATACCGCAAGTGGAGTTAACATCAAAATATTTCCAAGAGCATTATATAAAAATGTTCTTTTTGAATATTTAAATAAATTTATCATTGATACAAAAGGTATTAAATTATTTTCTCTTTTTAAAATATTATTTATTGTAAGATAATTTACCCTATTATTTGAAAATGTAAAGCCAATTAACATGGTAATGTAAAGTATTAAATAATACCAAATAATATTTTTATCTTTTTCATAGTATAATAAATAAAATAAAAACATTAAACAAGGAAATATTATTATAAAAATATTTTCAAGTTCTTTTTTACCAGTTCCTAAATTTATATCAAATATAAACATTACTAAAACATATATTAAGCAAGATAAAATAGTTATAATTAAATTAATTTTCTTTTTCATAAAGCCTCATATCAATAGTATAATAATTTAAGTTTAAAAAAGCAAATAGTAAGTGTAAAATTTATAAAAAAAGCCTCAATCTATATTTGCATATAGATTGAAGCGTTAAGCCATTTATTGGCAGTGCTCGCAAAGAGTTTATGGGTAGTTTCCTTTTTATTATATGTAAGTCTTTTTCTTACATACTTAATATAGCATATTTTTTACTAGTTATCTTTTTTAAACAAATTTTTAATTTTTGTCCATAAAGATGTTTTAGTTTCTTTAGTAGTGTTTTCTTTAACAGTATCTTTTTGTTTTTCACCATCGACTACCATAATAAACTTAGTTTCATCATTATTACTTAAATATTTATCTTCAATAGTTTTATATTCTTTAGCAAGTTTATTAAGTCCATTTAATCTTATTTCATACTCTTTAACATTATTATTAACAAGACTAGTTATAGCACTAATACCTTCATTATTATATTTTGTAATACCATTATTTAATAATGATGCACCGTTATCAAGTTTTGTAATAGCACTTAAAAGGTCAGTTAATGATTTTTTCGTACTTTCTAATGCTGCATTTTTAACTTTGTTTGCCACAGTAGTTGCTACATTTTCAGAAACACTTCCGGCAACAGATTTAGCAACATAAGTAGAAATATTTGTACTTACATCTTTTGCAGATACCTGGCTTGCATTAACTACTATACCAAGTATGGTTAAAGTATCTTTATGAGTATAAGCAAATACTTTTTCTTCATCAGTAAGTTCTATATTATTTTGCATTTTAGTCATTATAGTTAAATAAGTATTCGCACTTTCTTCTTCATTAATTGAGGCTAAATAATTTAGAATAGCCTTTTTAACAGAGTTTGTAACAATAGTATTTACATTTTCATCCTTTGAACCTATTACATTACCATTTTCATCAGTAATAATATTTTCTTTCATTTGATTTAATGTACTATTTATGGCAGTTTCTTTGATATAGGAAACTTCACTACTTGTAAGTGCCTCTGAAGAACTATCTAAAGCCGAAAGTGAAGTATTTAAAGTATTTTTTAATAATGTTAAACCATCACTAAGTTCTTTTGAGCCTTCGTTTATTTTATCGATTCCCTCTTGAAGATCACCTACTTTATCATAGATAGTACTTATTTTAGAAAGATTAAAGTTTCCATCACTTATAAGTTTATTTGAAACTATGTTATACATTGTTGGAACCTCAAATTTAGTGGTATCATAAGTAATAACTAAACTATCTAAATTAATTTCATTTATATTAAGGCTTTCTCTAAGTCCTGGAATTGAAAGGCCCACAATTACATCTTTATTACCATTTGAAACAACTTTACCATTATTTATTGTTACGTTTTTGTTATAAGTACTATCTAGCATAGCACCATACATAATCATAAATGGTGTATAAATATTTGCACTTTTTCCATTAACATTAATAGCTTTTTTTGAACTATTTTTATAATTAATAGTAATTTCAACTTTACCACTTTTACCTAAAATGTCTTTGGCACTTTCTTTTTTACCATTTAATTTATAAGTTATATTCATAGAAATTGGTAAGTTTTTTTGATATTTACCTTCATAATAAATATCATTTCCATTACTCATCCAAGTTAAATTATTTTTATCAAGTGTATAAGTTTCATTACCATTTTTATTTATAATATTTTCTAAAGTAGAATAATCTATAATTTCATTTTTACCTTCATTATTTTTAAGTATTTCTGAAACTATGATATTTTTAGTTTCACCATTATTATTTAAATGTGCATAAACTGTTTCATCTTTAGTAAGAGCATTTGCATTTAAAGGTAAACTAATTAGTAAACTTAAAAGTGCTGCACTTACTATTTTTTTATTTTTAATATTTTTCATATTATCATTTCCTTTCTTTCTAAATATTAATTTATCAAATGCAAGAAGTACTGTTGGAAGTGCTAAAATTACAACAGCCATACTTATAAGGGCTCCCCTTGAAATTAATGTACAAAGTGATGAGATCATTTCAAGTTTAGAGTAAATGCCAACGCCAAATGTTGCAGCAAAGAAGCATAAACCACTTATAAGAATTGAGGATGTACAGTAATTAAGAGTTTCTTCCATAGCCTTTTTCTTATCCATATTTTTTCTTTTCTCTCTATAAGTTGTAGTTAAAAGTATAGCATAATCAATTGTTGCACCAAGCTCTATAGTACCAAGTACAATCGGAGCCACAAATGGAAGTGTAACACCACCAAAGTATGCAATACTCATATTTATAAATATAGCAGCTTCAATTGAAATAATTAGTAAAAGTGGAAGAGTAAATGTTTTTAAACAAATAACTAATATTATAAATATACATATTATGCTTGAATAATTAACATTATTAAAATCGGTATCGCTTATTTTTATTAAATCTTTCATAAGTGGACCTTCACCCGCAACTATAGCAGTTTTATCATATTTTTTAACAATATCATTTACTAATGTAATTTGATTATTTATTTCATCACTTGCAACTTCGTAGATGCTATTTACAAGTACCATTTGATATTTACCACTTTTAAAAATTTTAAGAAGTTCATCTGGAATAACATTTTCAGATAATCCTAACTTTTCAAATTCAGAAAGTGATAAAGCAAAATCAATACCTGGGATATTTTTAATCTCTTTAATCATATTTGTAACATCACTTGTTTTAACATTACTATCTAATATAATCATTTCTGGACTTACAATATTAAATTTATCTTTTAACTCTTTATTTGCGCTAATACTTTCAAGCGTTTCCGGAAGAGTTCTATCCATTTTATAATAAACATCTATTTTAGAATATGCTAGATAAGCCGGTATAATTAAAAGTGCAAATATAATAAATATTACTTTATAACTTTTAACTATAAAATGATTTAATTTATCAAATACTAAATTTACTTTTTTATGTTTAGTTTTTTCTATATATTTATCAAATGTAAGAATGAGTGCTGGAAATAAAAGTAGTGTTGAAATAAGGCCAATTAATACACCTTTTGCCATTACAATACCTAAGTCTTTTCCAAGTGTTAAACTCATAGTGCATAGTACCAAGAAACCTGCAATTGTTGTTAAACTACTACCAATAACAGAGGTAAATGTTTCTTCGATAGCACTAGACATTGCTTCTTCTTTAGATTTATATAATTCTTTTTTCTTTTCAAAACAATTATATAAGAATATTGAAAAGTCTGTTGTTACACCAAGTTGTAAAACTGCCACTAAAGCTTTTGTAATATAGGAGATTTCTCCGAAAAAGATATTTGTTCCCATATTTATTAAAATTGCTATTCCAATATTTGCAAGAAGTAAAACTGGAACTAAATATGAATCAAGTGATAACTCAAGTACTAAAGCACATAATATTACTGCAATAATAATATAAATAACTATTTCTTCATTAGATAAATTCATTGTATCAAGTACCATTGAACTCATTCCACCAAGTTTTATTTTATCACTAGTAATATTTCTAATTTTCTTAACTGCATTTATGGTTTCTTCAGAGGAAGTACCACCAGCAAAAGTAATTAAGAAAATATCTTCATCATCACTATGTAAATATTTTGTAACACTTTCAGGAAGCATATCAATAGGAATTACACCTACTGCATCATAAAGAGATACAACCTTATTAACTCCTTTCACATTTTTAATTTTATCCTCAATATTCATTATTTCTTTTGAGGACATATTTTTTGCTACTGCAATAGAATATGAACCCATTTCAAAATCATCAGTTAATATGTTTTGACCTTTAATAGTTTCTATATCCTCAGGTAAATAAACTAAAATATCATAATTTACTTTAGTTAAATTCATGCCTATAAATGATAAAACCATTAAAATACCTGTTATTATTAAAATTAGATTTTTATGTTCACATATTTTATTTGCAAACTTTTTCATATATATCTTTCCTTTCACACAAAACATTTTATTACAATAGTTATAAAAATAACACATACATATACTTAAGATTGTATGTTAAACAACAATTTATTATATTATGTATATTTTTAACCAACATTTTGTTATTTATCTTTTATTTTGATTAATAAAATGATATACTTTAGTTGGTGAGAAAAATGGAAAAGAAAAAAGATTTAAGAGTTATTAAAACTAAAAAAATGATATATACTGCTTTAGTGGAACTTATGAAAGAAAAAACATTCGAAGAAATTAAAGTATCTAATATATGTGAAAAAGCTTTAATTAATAGATCTACATTTTATGCTCATTACGAAGATAAATATGAACTTTTAATTGATTTTATTAAAGATTTAAAAGAGGAATTTTCACAAAAACTAGAAAATAATAAAGCCCTAAATATAAAAGAATATTATCTTGAATTAATTAAAATATTTTTAAATCATGTTGAAGATAAAAAAGATATATACTCCTCGATCATGATTCATAATAGAAATAGTATAATGATGGATATTTTACTAAGTGCAATTAATGATGATATTTTGAAAAGAATTAGTAAAGAAAAATTTAGTGATGGAATTCCTGCCGAAATTATTGCAAAATTTTATGTAGGTGGAGTTTTAAATCTAGGATTTGAATATTTAAATTCTAATGGTAAATATTCTAAAGAAGATATTATCTCTTATATTGATAAACTTATTAAAGATGAAAAATAAAAATGCTACTATTTAAAGTAACATTTTTTTATTCTTCATATTCTTTTACGAGAGTAGTAACTCCATTTATAATTTTATATTCTCTATGAACATTATTATTTATTTTATAAAGTATTTCTTTTTCTAAATCAATACCTAATATTTCACTTATTCATAAAAGATAAATTACAACATCTGCAAGTTCTTCGCCTAAATCATTTTTTTTACGATAAGCTTCATAAGCCTCAGCCATTTCTCCCTACGCTAAACAAAATTTTTTAGAAATATCAGTTACATTAAATCCTTTATTAATTTTATTTTCATTATATATTTTTTTATAAATTCATAGCATATTTTGTCTTGTTTTGTCGAATTGCTTGCAATTAGTTTTTTCTTATGTATAATAACTACTTGAACGTGCAGGAATGGCGTTACCTTCTTAATTTTTTCGGGGTTTTGGGCAGCCAAGATTTTACTGAAGAAAGGAGGAACGGTAAATGAGCAAAAAGAAACTCATTAGAGTACTATTTTTGATTGTACTTTTACAGTTCGGGGTTTACTATCCTGAATTTATAAAAGGCGCCATCCGTATTATAGTGGAATATGCATTGCTTGTAAAAAAGTTAATGTACATAATACTATTTGGATAAGCGCCAACTAAAGCAATTTAGGTAACGTGATATCTTGCACGTTCCTTAATATTAATATAACATTTATTTATATGTTTATGCAAGATGTTTATCTTATATTTTTCATAAATTATTTTTATAAAAAAATAGACTAACTACTAGCCTATTTTAAAAGTTTAACAATTTCGTTAACATTCTTTTTAAAGATAATTGTATCAATAATATTACTTATTGCATAAACCATAATTACTATACCAACATAAGTTGTAATTACTTCACTTCCAACACCTGGATTTACAATAATATAAACACCACATATAATTCCAAGAAGTGAGCAAATAAATAATATTAACCAATTTTTGTAATTAACACTACTTAAATTAATTGAAATTCTTAAATCTAAAGCGGATTTAACTACCATAGAAATTCCTACGACAATTGGAAATAATGTTTTAACAATATTAGGATTTATTAACATTATGATACCCATTAAAAATTCTAATACTCCAAGAGTTAAGAATCCTGAAAAAAATATACTATTATCTTTTTCAATTATAAAATAAAGTCCATTAAGTATTAAGAAAATTGCGATTATATATGTAACTACTGAAAAAGATACTGATGGATAAATCATAAAAATAAGTCCTAAAATAAACATTAAAACTGAAAGTACAATCGAAGAGTTTAAGAATTTATTAAATTTCTCTAACATATTACTCCTTTCTACTATTTAAATTATACAAATATTTTCGAAATATGTAAATAAACAAAAAGCATAAATTTGTCTTTTAATTTACACTTTTTAAATAACTTGCCATATGTTTTCCCCAATTTTGGAAAAATGGTACTTTAGGATGTACTCCATCCGCAGAAAATGAATTTACTCTATCTGCTAAATAAACACTATTTTCTAAAAATTGAATACCTAACTCTTTTGCTAGATTTTTTAAAGCATCATTATACATAGGTTGATATGTAAATGAAGGATCATTTGCAGTAGCATAATCACTAACAGGAAGTACAGAATTTACAATTATTTTTGTATTTGGAAGTTCACTTTGTATTTTAATTATTGCTTCACGATATTTTGCAATCCAACCATCAACATTACTTGTCCAACTTTTTATATCATTTGCTCCATAGGCTAAAAATAGAAAGCTAGGATTATACGCTTTTACTTTTTCTAAATCAGCACTCATAGTATCTATTCTTCTTCCCCTGTGCCAAACAACATTTTCTTTATTTAATACACCATAACAATCAAGTCCCTCAGCCATTGAATCACCTACTGTCATTGCATGCTTCTCATTAAATATTATTTTTGTTTCCTCAAGGGTAATATCCTCAATTGAAAATTCGTCTTGAACATAAGAAGTATTAACTATAGAATTAGGCTTTTCCACTGGTGTTGTATTATTTTGTACTGGTTTATCTTCAGTAGTATTATTTTCAGTAACTTTATTATCCACTATATTATTTTCCACTATATTTGTTCCATTATTACTAACAATAGAGTTTACATTAGTATTATTAGTCACTTTAAAAGTAAAGCTTTTAAAAATAATATAGGAAAGCAAAATAATAGTTATTAAAATTATTAAAGTATACATAACAACATATTTTTGTTTTAACTTTATCATTCTATTCATCATTTCATCCTTACATATTAAGTTTAATCTAAATAAAGAAAAAAAGCAATAACTTTGCCTTTTTCTTTACATTATTTTACTTACTTAAATTTAGTAGTATTATCTTAAAAAATAATTTTTCTTTTAATCTTATATATATCAAATAAAAATAATAACAAACTAATTAAATTAGATATTAAAATTATTAATATAAGGCTATAATTTATAACATAATAAATATTTTTATAACAATTAATAATATAAAAAATAATGTTACTTAGTATTAAAAGTAAAAGTTCCATAAAAGTATTTAAAAGTGACACTGTAAAAACTAATTTATTATAATTAAAACCCAAAATATAGTATAATTTAATGCTACCTAAAATATTTAAAAAATAATATAAATTGAAAAATATAATTAATACAAACACTATAATATAAAAGATTATTATTACTATATTTGTTATCTTTATAAGTAAAATATTGTTACTTTCATTTACACTAGTCCACCTTTGATAAGTTAAAAAACTTTCTTTATATTCCTTTTCAAAGTTTTCTAAATCATTAATACTTTTAAAAGTAACACTATATATTTTATCATTTTCATCATAACTAAAATTTTTTATATTAACAAAATCCTCTTTAGTATAAAGTTTTCACTTTGAAAAGATGCACTTTTATAAGTATCATTATTATATTCTTTTTGGACATTTTCGTGCAAATAATTTTTATAAGTATTTAGTGAAAGTAACATTATCATTATAATAAATGACATTAAAATATACTTAAAAACAATTTTCTTATTAATTAACCCTTTTAAAAATATTTTCATAATTTCATCCTTTTATATAATTTTTTATTTTCATTATTAACAATAAATGTTGACAAAATAATTAGTATAAAAAGCATAATGAATACTGGTAATACATAAAGGCTTGCTTTAACATACATATATTCTGATGTTGATTTAAAATAAATACTAAAGCAAATTTTAATAATTAAACATATTAGCAATGTTATCATTAATGAAAATGCCACTATCTCATAAAAACTAAATAATACTATTTTATTTAAATCATTTTTACTATAACCTAAAAAATTATATAAATTAAGTGTTTTTTCTTTTTCTTTAATAAATACTTTTATATAAATATTAAACATTATTAAAAGTAATATAAAAAATATAATACTTAATATAAATGAGATATTTCTAATAAGATATATAAAATTAGTATCAACTTCACTTAAGTTATAAAACATATTATTACTATCAAATATTTTAGCAATAGTCTTGGCACCTTCATTACTTGTAGTGTAAATAGCAATTTCTCCTTCCATAGGTCGAGCAGGAAAAGTTTCATTTACTATTTCATCAAATTTTGTTTCAGTAATATAACAATTACTATTGGAATAATCATATATAAGTCCAGTTAATTTAAATTTATAAGTAAAATAAATTGCTTTATAATCGTTAATTTCTTTGTCAAAAACTATTTTTGTTGTTGTAAAATTTAATGTTTTACCTACATACTTTTTCATATCTATTAAATCTTTTGTTTTTGTATCTTCAAAATAATTTGGTTTTAATAAACTACTACATATAATTTCATTATCATTTTTTAAATTTTTACCAAAAGTAATATCTTTTTCATATATATATGGATTAATATATGTATCATCATCATTTATACCACTTATTTCTTCAAATGATCCAGATTTAAATGGAATAGTATAATCTTTTTCTTTGATAAAATATTTACTTTCCTCAACTTTATTTTTTATTTTTTCATATTTTTCTTTTTCACTATAGAAAAAAGATACTATTTTTGAACTATCATTTTCTTTTTCAAATCTTTTAAGTTCATTATCATAAGTTTTAAATATTGAAAAAGGAATAATTAATAATAGAAAAAGTAAAATCATTATTACTGTATAAACTACTTTTTTATGAATACCACGATTATTTTTATGAGCAAGTATAAAAAGTTTAAAACTATTTTTCATTTAAAACACCATTCTCTAAATTATACACTTTGTCCGCATATTTAATTAAGTCAGTATTATGAGTAACCATAATTACACATTTTCCCTTATTGCTAATATCCTTTAAAATAGACATTACTTTTTCTTCACTTTCTGCATCTAAATTACCCGTTGGTTCATCGGCAAGTATAATATCAGGATCATTTATAATTGCTCTTATTATTGCAACTCTTTGTTTCTCTCCGCCTGAAAGAGTACTTGGTAAATGATTAGTTCTTTTATCTAACCCAAATTTATTTAATAAATCTATGGCTTTAGTTTTTGCATCTTTACTACTTATATCTTTATTTATAATCGTAGGAAGCAAAACATTTTCAAGAGCAGTTAGTTTATCATCCAAATAATAATCTTGAAAAACAAAACCTACCTTTTTATTTCTTATATTAGAAAGCTCACTTAAAGATAAATCTTTAGTTAGCTTATTATTTAAATAATAATCACCAGTATACCCTAAATCTAAAAGCCCTAATATATTTAATAAAGTACTTTTTCCATTACCAGAATGTCCCATTATAATATAAAATTTTCCAAGTTCAAACTTTACATTTACTCCCTTTAATACATTAATATTCTTATTAAAAGTTCTTTCAATATTTTCTAATTTTATAATCATTTTTTACTCCCTTCGTTATAAAATACAATTAGTATTTTTAGTATCACCTATTTAAAGTATAAATGATTTAGCAAATAATCACAATATAAAATTAACGCAAAATTTACTTTTACAAACGCAAAATAAAATTTGTGAAAAAAAATAACATCAAAATAATGTTATTTTACTTACTTAAATTTAAGAAACTATCTTTTAATTTTTCACCATTTTGGTTGTCCATTGCAAGTATAACTAAATCGCCAACACTTTCAACATAAACATTTTCTTCATCAACAGAAACACATACCCATTTATTAGGATCAACTTTTTCTTTGATTTCTTTTTTTGCTTTTTCAGCATCAGATGCACTATTAAGTCTAATTAGTACTACTGAATGAGCTACCGAAGACATTATTGGTTCACTTGCAAGGCCCTCTTTGAAAGAAAATGACACATCTCCTAAATAAAATGGTGTATTTTCACTATTTAGTTCTACAGTTTCCATATCCTCATGAGAAACTCCAGCTCCATCATAAACCTTTGTCATTAAATCAGAAAGTGATCCCTCAACATTTTTTTCAGTTTTACCACAACCTGCTAAAAATAATATTCCAATAAAAACTAATAATAAACTTAAAACTTTTTTCATAAACTACCTTCCTTTCTCTACTTTAAAGTAAAACTATTATTAATTATAACATTACTATAAATAAACAAAACATCTTCATTTCCAGATAAATTTAATACACTTTCTAAATACTTACTACCAATATATCTTAAATCAACCATTGTAATTTTAGAATATTTTTCAATTAAAAGTGGTGCTAAACTACTTCCAAAGGAATCTCTAAACATAATAAGCTCTTTTCCTGAGGTATTTGAATTATTTTCAAGTGTTAATAAAGCAGTTGCTCCAGATAAGTAAATATCATAACTATCAATGTTATTTAAATTACTTTCTTTATAAACTTTTTCATAACCTTTTTTTTCATAATTATACACTTTAGTATTTCTAATTATATCACTATCTAAATAGGTTATTTTATCTGGTTTTATGCTAGTAACTGTTTTACTATATAGTGCCCCATAAAATGGATAATATTCTTTTGAGGTATAGTATGACTCTAATTTAGAAAGTCCCATATTCTCACAAATATTATTTGCTACACCAATTATTTTATCTTGTGACCAATGAATATCAGTTCTATAATATGATGATAAATCTAAATTATTTTTTATATCAATCCATTTATAATTACTAGGTAATCCATTTCTTAAATTACCCTCAATAGTATTATACTCTATTTTAGGAATTTTTTCATCATTTAAATAATAATTTTTATCGGGTATGTAAACAAAATATTTATTTTGACTAGTTAAATAAGTTTTATCAATAAAATTTATTTTGTCAAGTAAATGTCTAATACTTTTAACATTTACCTTTGTATCTATTTGATATAATATATTATCTTTTTCGTAAATACCATTATTTTCTTTCATAAACATTGTTTTTTTCAAAGTATTTCCCTTAATAGTTTTAAATTCATCTCTAAAAGGAATTTGATCAGTTACATAAGTATCAAGCTTATTAAAATAATTTCCATTTAGTAATGAAGTAATAGAAAATTTAGGTTTACTTGCAAGACGTCTTCTTTCTTTTTCTGATATAAGATCATCTTTTTTTATTTGACATAATAAAAATGATGTTAACAAGAAAAATATAAATGTTAATGTTATTATTCTATTTTTCATAAAAGTCCTTTCTAAAATCTAAAGTATAAAAATGAGTTTGAGGATGCATCTACAATAAAGGCTGTACTAAGCACTAATAGTCCTATTAAAACTATAGGTTCAACAATACTTATAACTATATTTAGATTTTTATTTTTTTTACATTTATTAATTATATTTTTTAAAAGTGGTGTGCAAGCTATAAATGATATTATTAATAGCACCAAGTAATTTAATAAGTAATAATTAGTGCTTACATTTGTAAATGATATTCCCTTACCAGTAAACATTTTTATAAATATATCTAAAATATTTTTTTCATTATAGAAAAATACAAAGCCAATTACCACCAAAATATTAGTAACCATGTTACCTATTATTTTATGTTTTTCAAAAAACTTCAAGAAAAATCTTTTTTCTATTACTAAAATTGTGCCAAAGTATAATCCCCATAAAATAAAGTTCCAACTTGCTCCATGCCATAGTCCTGTTAAAAACCAAACAACAAATATATTAAAATATTTTCTAAATTTACCTTTTCTATTACCTCCTAAAGGGATATAGATATAATCTTTAAACCATGATGATAAACTTATATGCCATTTACGCCAAAAAGATGTTACGCTATATGTTGAAAGTGGATAATCAAAGTTTTCCATTATTTTAATACCAATCATTAATCCAAGACCTATTGCCATATCTGTATAACCTGAAAAATCTAAATATAATTTAACAATATCCGAAGTAGCTTTTACCCATAATGATACTACAGTTTGAACTTCCATATTAGTAAGGGATGTTACAAGTTTAGCTAAAGTATCCGCTAAAATAACTTTTTTAGAAAGACCAATTACAAATCTTTCTACTCCCATAGCAAAATTATCAAAACTTATTTTTTTATCCTTTAAATCTATATCTTTATATCTAACAATAGGTCCTTGTATTAAACTAGGAAACATTGCAATATAAGTAAAATAATTTATAAAGTTTTTTTCAGAATTTACCCTATTTTTATAAACATCAATTAAATAACTTGCATTTTTAAATGTATAAAAACTTATTCCAAGAGGAAGCACTATACTAAATAAATTAATATTTGTTTTAAATAAACTATTTATATTACTTAAAAAGAAATTAAAATATTTAAAATAAAATAGTAAACCAAAGTTAAATATTAAACCAATTATTAAAAATAACTTTTTATTTTTTTTAGAAATAAGTCTTCCTAAAATATAATTTACTAAAGAACTTATTAATAATAAAACTATATATTTTGAATCTCCATAAAAGTAAAAAAATAAACTTCCAAGTAAAAGAGTATAATTTTTAAACTTTTTTGGAGTAATAAAATATAAAATTAAAAAAATAATTAAAAAATAATATATAAAATATATGCTTGAAAATATCATTATTACCATCCTATCAAGTTAATTATATAAAAATTACACAAATTTGTCTATGAATTAAAGATTACATTTATTATAAAATTATTCTAAAGTGTAAATTTTGCACTTTAAAAGCAAATAATTGCACTTTAAATTTACACTATCAATACAAAAATTATATAATCTATTTCTATAAAACATAAAAATAGGACTCTACCTTTAGATAGTGTCCTTACAAATTATATTTTATTCCATTTTAGTATCAATATCATTAAATGAAACTATAGAAAACATAAAGTAATATATTTTTATAATATAATTGCTAAATTTTTTATAAATTCATAGCACATTTTGTCTAGTTTTGCCCTATCCTTGCAATGCTAAAATATATGTGTATAATACTTACTTGAATGTGTAGGAATGGCGTTACCTTCTTAATTTTTTTAGGTTTTTGACTCGCCAAGATTTTGTTGGAGGAACGGTAAATGAGCAAGAAGAAACTCATAAGAGTACTATTTTTGATTATACTTTTACAGGTTGGGGTTTATTATCCTAAATTCGCAAAATATTTATAAGATAACATTTATTTATATATTTATGCAAAATGTATAATTTTAATTATTAAAAATAACTTACTTTTTTTTACTAATATTTAAAGTAATTATTTTTTCACTATTAATTTTTTCATTCAACATATTTTGGAGTGCGGTTACTTCGCCTTTAGATAAAGATATATCAAAGAATGAAAATTTCTTATCTAAATATTCAACACTATCAATAAAGTCTTTAATAGATATATATTCAGATTTATTAACCAAACTATTTGATAATGTTATTCTACATAATCTAGAAACTGCATTATAATAATCATCAGTGGCACCGTTTTGACTAAAAGCATCATAAAGTGTATCAAAATATATTTGCCATTCATTATTTGATATTTCCATCGGAGGTAAAATTAAACCTAAACAATATGCGTCTAATTCATACATAATTTTATTTATTACATCATCTTTTGAATTAGAAACTTGCTCTTTAGGATTATACAATCTAATATTTGATTTATTATTTTGAATTCTTAGAACATTTTCATACTTACTTTCTTCTTTGTTTTCTTCAGTTGCAATATAGTTTTGCATTTTTTCACTATAAAAATCTTCTTCACTAGCAAGTCCTAATTTTTGTTTGTTAACCTCTTCGAATATCATTTTTTCATCAAAGTTAATTTTATCAAGATTTTCACTTTCTTTTAACTCTAATAATGCAGCCATTGTTTTTTCTCTTCTTTTTCTAAAATCTAGTCCTAATTTAATTAAATTAACACCTGCTATAGTTACACCTGTAGTAAGCACTATTCCTCCAACTACATATAAAGTTATAGGAGATGGAATAGCTACTATTGCTACACCTGACACAAATGAAACCCCAATGATTAATAATAGTAATTTTAATTTATCTTTCAAATCAATTTTTTTAGGTAATTCTTTCTCCCTTTTTCTTAATTGAACTAAAATTAATTCCTCGTCCAATGATTTAATATCATCCCAATCATTCATAATTATTTTCCCCCTTAATTCCTACGATTATAGCACATTTTAGCAAAAACGTCAAATTACTGTAAAGTAATACTTTTTCAAAATTTTAATTATTGATATTTTATTTCTAATTCGTGTTGAATATCTTCAACACATGTTATTTGTCCCTTTTTAAATTATAATTTAACTAATTCTATAATGACCCACTATATCATTATGATACTCTAATATATCTTCTTCATAATATTTTTGATATGGATTTGCATGATGAATAACAAAACTAATTCCTTTACGATTTCTATTATCAGACACAATACCAATATGATTTTTAAAAACTACTATATCTCCACCTTGCCACTTTTCTATATCATTAATATCTGTGGTTAAACTTATCGCATTATAATCTAAATAAATTTTTAAATTTTTTACTCTTCGAAAATCTATATTTTTATCTACTACCTCTATAGCATATAAACCTTTATGTGCTAATATATGTTCATTAACAAGACTTTGTAAATCATAACCAGCATCTTTAAGAGCAAAAGCAACTACATCAGTACATACTCCATAACCATCATTTGGATAACCTGTATTATAATATTTACTTTTATACTTTGGCTTCGTGGCTATATATTTTCTTGCACTATCTAATATATCTGTTTGATCATCAATTCCATCATTATCTTTATCTACATTACTTACATAAGACTCAATATTAAAATAGTTATTAGTGTACTTTTTATGTGGTATATAGTTAAAATGGTAAAGCAAATATAAAATAATAAATAAACATATAAAAATAATAATAATTAATAATTTCTTTTTCATAAATTAATTATAACAAAAAAATACCTAAAAAGGTATTATTCTTCGTATCTAACTTCACTTTCATAATTAAATCCACTTAAGAAATAGTCATATGAATAATCTCTTACTCTATTTTCCATAACATCATTTATAGGTATAATAGTTAAATCCTTTAAAATGACATATTTATAAGTGAATGTTAATACTTCATCATAATATTTAGTAAGTAAATTTATTTTTACTGTAGTAGTAACTGTTTTATTTTCTTTAGTATTAAAATAACTCATTATTTCATAAAACCCTTTATCTGTTTTAAGTATTCTTTCATTATAAATTCTAATTACTTTTTCACCTTCATAATTACCACTTACTTTCTCAATATTTGGATATTTTTCATTTCCATAGTTTTTACTATATAAGACATTATCTTTTACATAAATATAATTTGACATAAAATCATAATTGGTTTTCTTTCCAAGAAACTGCGTAGAATATTCCCATTTTAGATAATCACTTAAACTATAGTTAGCATTTAAATATATATCATAACTATCTCTAACCTTATTGTCAGTATTATTATCATGTAATGTATATAACGTATCATTATAGTCATAAAATAGAATATCACTTCCAGAGTTTGGAGCTATATTCATAACTTTAATATTTTTATCAACATCATACACTTTTTTATAAACAAACTCTCCTTCATCAAGTTTATTTGGATTAAAAATATAAATAGAATTATCATTTATAAATGAATATTTACTAAAGGATGTATCCTCATTTAAAAACTTACCATCATTTAATTTAAAATATTTTTTATTAGAATCTTTTTGTTTTAAGTTTTCCACTAAAGTTTTTGCAACTGTGGTATTATTTACTACCACATTATTAATTGGCATTGGTTTATTACTTTTAATAGCGACAATAATTATAATAATAGTCAAAATAATAACTACTATACCAACATATATTAATACTTTTTTATTTTTCATATTAAGCCTACTTTTCTATAGTTCCGCTTGTCTTTTTTAAGTACATATCATCAGTTATAGGTTTATATCTTTCGCCATCATAATTATCTGTAAATCCATTATATGCTTTATATACTTCATTAGTTTCTGTATCATATACTCTTTCATAGCCTAGTGTTGCATCACTTTGTTTTTGACTCATTATATCAAATGATGTACTTCTCTTATTCCATGAATCCATTATTCCATCACTTATTTCATTACCTATTGCTCTAATTTTCTGAAAATTATTCATAACAACATCTTGCTCTTTATTAAATTCATTTATAAATGTATCTGTAAATTCTAATGAAGAACAAATAGTATTTAATGTATCTTCCCAATCAATAAATTTATCTTTTGGTGTAGTAATAAAAATTGTATCATAAACATTTAAATATTGTATATCAATTTGTTTACCGGATATAATATTTTCTGAAACATAATATGGTCCAACATCGTATACATATGCAGTAAATATTCCTTCACCCTCTTTACCATTTGCATCTTTAAATGTTGCTCTTAACATATCTCCACCTAAAGGACCTTTACCTAAATTTTCTATAACAGTAAAATCAGTTAAAGTTGGAAATGTAAATGATGCAGAATTATTTAAAGTTCCTAAATCATTAAATATTTTATAAAAACCTTCGGTATCTTTAGAGGCAATTACACTAGTTTTAGCAAATATATTATTTGGATAATATTTTTGTTGCCACCTTTTAGCATCCTCAGATTTATTATACCCTTCGGTTTTCATATTTAAGAAAAATTGATATGTAGGATTATTTGGATCATATACTTTAATTGTGTAATGAATATAATCTCCAAGAGTATCAACTTTCCAACCTTTAGGTTTTTTAATAGAAAATTCATTAGTTTTATAATCTTCGAATTCAATTTGACTAGCCTCTGATTTAACTATCTTTATATTTGCATCAGGATTATAAAATATTTTTCCATCCTTTTTAGTTAATAAAATAATTCCTATAACAAATGCAAGAATAATACCACCAATTATAATCATATTTTTTTTAGATATATCATATTTTCCAATTTTCATAAAGCACCTACCTATATGTATATTATAATTATAAAAGTCTACGTAAGCAACAAGCTTTCCATATAAAACAATGTTTTAACTGGAAATATATTTTTTATTAAAAAAATATATTATAATATTTTTAGAAAGTGGTGAAATTATGAAGTTTAATGATGCCTTAAATACGTATTTAGAAAGTCTTAATTGTTCTTCGAAAAAACTTTCAAAAGAGTCTGGATTATCAGAACCTGTTATATCAAGATATCGAAGTGGTGAAAGAACTCCTGCAAAGGATAGTAATCAATTTAAAAAACTTATTAATGCCATATTTAATATTGCTAAAGAAAATGGTAAAAATAAGTATTCACTTGATAAAATAACAAGTGATTTTGAGGTTGCTTTTGAAAATGATAATTTTGACTATGAAACATTTAGTAATAATTTAAATACGTTAATAACATCTCTAAAAATAAATATGAATGAAATGGCAAAATACATTGTATTTGATCCATCTCACATATCAAGAATTAGATATGGAAAATCTAAACCATCAAATCCAATAGAGTTTACAAATAAAATATGTTCATATATCTTATTTAAATATAAAAGTCCTGATGATTTAAATAGCCTAATTGAAATAATTGGATGTGATAAAGATATAACAAATGAAAAAATATATGATGTTTTATTTACCTTTCTAACAAGTGAAAAAAAGATACTTAAAAATCAAATATCAGATTTTCTTCATAATCTTGATACATTTAATTTAGATGATTATATAAAAGTAATAAAATTTGATAAATTAAAAGTTCCAAATATACCTTTTTATAAAGGTAAAACAAAGCATTATTATGGCATCGAAGAAATGAAGGAAGGAGAATTAAACTTTTTTAAATCCACTGTATTATCAAAATCTAAAGAAGATATTTTTATGTGTAGTGATATGCCAATGGAAGATATGGCAAAAGATACTGATTTTGGTAAGAAATGGATGTTTGCTATAGCGATGTGTTTAAAAAAAGGTCATCATTTAAACATTATTCATAACTTAGATAGACCATTTAATGAAATGATGCTTGGACTTGAAAGTTGGATACCAATTTATATGACTGGTCAAATATCCCCTTACTATTTGAATAATGTAAAAAATAATGTTTATAATCATTTAAATTATGTATCTGGAGTAACTGCCTTAACTGGTGAATGTATAAAAGGTTATCATAACAAAGGAATGTACTATTTGTCTACAAACAAAAATGAAGTTAAATATTATAAAGAAAAATGTGATTTACTATTAAAAAAAGCAAAACCACTTATGGAAATATATAGAGAAAATAATCAAAATGAATATGAACTTTTCTTAAAAAATGATGAAAATATAAATGGGAATAGAAAAAGATTTTTATCTTCCCTACCTATATTTACAATTACTGATGAACTATTAAAAAAGATTTTAAAAAGAAATAAAGTTAGTAAATTAGATATAGAAAAAATAATTAAATATAAAAATAGTGAATTAAAATATATGAATAATATATTAAAAAATAATAGTGTTAATGATTATATTTATATTATAAAAGAAAATGAAAATATAACGTTATCTTTAGAAAATATGTTTTATAATAAAAAAATTAATTATACTTATGATGAATATTTAGAGCATTTAAAACTTACTAAAAAATATGAAAAAGAAAATATTAATTATCATCTTAATTATGAAAAGGAGCAAACATTTAAAAATATTACTACTACAATTACAAATAATAAATATGTCATTATATCTAAAATTGCTAATCCAGCTATTCACTTTGTAATAAAACATCCTAAATTAGTCGAAGCAATTGATAATTTTAATCCTCTTGTTAAAGAATAAAAAAATAAAGCTAGAATCCTAGTTTTATTTTTTAGTTTAAAAATTAATTATTATATTTTGGCTGTGCACACTGTTTTAAATTAATGTTAAGTGACTTTAAAAAGTCTATTAAATATTTATTATCATCATCTGTAGTAAACGTATAACCCTTTCCCGAAGAAATAGTATAATTTGAAAAATCTCCCGTAATATATGAATGTAAATTTGCATCTGTACTATGTCTAATAATTTCAATTAAATCAAAATCATATTTACCTTCGATTGGATCCGCATACTCAAGTATATCATTACAAGCTTGCCCTTTTTTGCATGCTTTATATTTAGTATATAAAACATACTTATTATTTTTATATACATTTAAAAGTAAAGGAATACATGAAGTAGTTTTAGATTCAACAGAAAATAGTAAGTCACCATATGCTAAATCATCAAGAGTTATTTTATTTACATCTACATTTAGATAGTTATAATAGATATTTTTTTTATTTTCTACTTCATTATATAATTTATTGATATTTTTATATTTATCAAAATTTAAAACTTGATGAGCAATTATTTTAGGAAACATTTTTCTTATTGAAAAGGTATATACATTACCTTGTTTTGGGTAAATAATTTCCTGTAAAATATTATTTTTAAATATCGCTTTTATTGGCATTGAACTACTCGATGAAGATTCTAAAGCACCACCATATTCTTCATTTTCAATATAATAACTTCCATTATAAATCCACATATATACATACTTATAATTACCAGATTTTTCAATACCAAAACCATAATAACTATAAAACACATTAAAATCTTTATATTTTGCATCAGGATTTTCCTTGAATTCTTTTGTTCTTAAAAAGTCAATTACTTCATCATATAAATAATTTGAATCATTTACTAAATTAACTTTCATTTTTAAATTATAAATTATTAAAAAGTTTATAACTATTAAAAATAATATTGAACTTATAATAAATATCTTTTTATTCTTTTTCTTTATTTTTTCTTTATCTTTTATCGAAGTAATAATTGCTTTTTCTTTAGCTTCATCACTATTATCTTTTTCTCCATTAATTAACTCTTCGATACTTATATTAAGTTCATTACATATTTTTTTAAATAGTGAAACATCAGGAAAACTTATTCCCCTTTCCCATTTACTTACAGCATTTATACTTACACCCATTTTTTGTGCAAACTGCTCTTGAGTCATATTCTTTTCTTTTCTCAAACTTGCAATAAATTTACCGATTTTAACTTGATCCATATTCTCACTTCCTATAAAAATATTATCATTCAAATTATTATTTTTACACACACCATTGGTTTAATTTTATAATTTACCTATTATTTTTCAGGTTATTTTTAATAGCAAAAAAATATCTATACAGATAATATTTTATATAATAAAACTAGAGTGAGCTCTCTAGTTTCCTTTTTTAGTTCCCTATTGTGGTCGGGATCACCACTTTTTTTATTACACTTTTTTCAAATGTAATATCAATATAATATAATTTCTTATTAAAGTCAATTATTATATTGCTTAAAAGTTATATTATACATTTATACACAAAAAAATACCTATAAAGGTATTAATTCCAAACTAAATTATATTTTAAATTTCTTTTAAATAAATCCCATAAATTTGCTTTTAAAACATTTTCATTTACAGTTATATCAACTTGTGATATTAAAATACCATTATCATTAAGTACTTTAACTTTACCTATTACATCACCCTTTTTAACTGGTGCAGTTATTTTATCTACCAATATTTTGAATTTATAATTACTTGGTTTATCACTTGCATTTAAAAGTTCTATCAAATCATTTACAAGTACTACATCAACATTTTCTTTTTTACCTTTTTGAACATTTACCTTACCAAGTATTTCACTTTTATTTTTAATTAAGTTAACTTTAAATGTATTAAAACCGTAATTTAATAATTTTACTGTATCACTACTTCTTTTTTCAATTGATTCTTCACCCATAACTACACTTATTAATCTCAAATTATTTTTCTTCCCTGTAGCGGTTAAACAATAACCCGCATTTTGAGTAAACCCTGTTTTAAGTCCATCAACACCATCATAGAATCTAACAAGTTTATTAGTATTAACAAGCCAAATCTGTGAACCATCCGGTTTAGTTAAATATTCTTCGTATACTCTTGTAAAATCAAGGATTTTTTCATGTTTCAAAAGTTCTCTTGCCATAACTGACATATCATATGCTGATGAATAATGTCCTTCTTCATCAAGACCGTGAACATTAACAAAATGAGTATTTTTAAGACCTAGACTTTCTGCCTTTTTATTCATTGCTTCAATAAAATGTTCTTTAGAACCATAAGTTTTTTCCGCTAAAGCGACAACTGCATCATTAGCGGATGCCATAGCAACACCTTTTAAAAGATCTATTACTTTATATTTATCACCAGGATTTAAAAATATTTGACTACCTCCCATCGAAGAGGACTCAGTAGAAATCTCTACAATATCATCATATTTTAATGAACCATCATCAATTTTTTCCATTATCAAAAGCATACTCATTACCTTTGTCATCGAAGCCATTGCAAGTGGTTCATTTTCATTTTTTGAATATAATACTTTTCCTGTATTAAAATCTACTAAAATAGCACTTTTTGCACTTATCTCCATTTCCACAGCACTTACATTTTTTATAAAAATAAAACTAAATAAAGAAATTAATATAAAAACAATTTTTTTCATTTGCACCTCATATTAATTTTTATTAATTATTTTCTAAAAAAATACCAATTTATTTTGATTTAAGTTAAGATTTTGGTATAATTTAGTTAGAAAGGTTAAAGGTTATGACAAAAAAAAGTAAAAAAAATATTAAAGATGATTATAAGTCATCAAAATGGTTACCAATATTTTTAATTGCTCTTCTTTCAATATTTGTAGTACTTGTAAATAAGAAACTTGATAATGATTTATGGTACTTATTAACCGAAGGAAGATACATATTAAAACATGGTATATTTCATACTGACCCATTTTCAATACACGAAGGATTAAATGTTGTTGTTCAAAACTGGCTTTCAGCATCATTTCTATGGGTAGTATATGATTTCTTCGGAGAAATGGGAATTCTATTATTAATAGTTATATGTAATATTTGTATATGCATATTACTTTATAAGATTTGTATGCTTATTAGTGAAAATAATAGAACTATTTCTTTAACATTAATGTTTGTTTGTGATTTAACATTAATAAGCCACTTTATAGTTTCAAGGCCACAGATATTTAGTTACATAACACTTCTTGGACTAATATATGCTCTTGAACTATATATTCACAAAAAAGATAAAAAATATTTGATATGGCTTCCTATTATTTCACTAATTCAAATAAATATGCACGCCTCTTTATGGGTAATGCTTTTCTTATTTATCTTATGTTATGTAATTGATTCATTCAATATCAAAGAATTAAGACTTCAGGGTTATGAGAAAAAGCCTTTATTTATTGCAATAGGAATTTCTATTTTAATGGGACTAATTAATCCATATTTCTATAAAGCAATAACATTTATATTTGGTTCATTTTCAGACCATTATATGCGTATATTTATTAAAGAACTTTTACCATTTAGTTTAGATTTAGATATATGTAAACATATGGCAATTATTATTCTTTTAATAGGTCTAATCTATACTTACTTTAGAGAGGGAAAAGTTAGAGTAAGATACATATGCTTATTTTGTGGGACAATGATTTTAGGATTTATGGCTTTAAAAGGATTTAGTAATTTCATTTTAGTCGCATTTTTCCCACTTGCATATTTCTTTAAAGATATGGTTCCAAAAGATTTAAGACTAATATTTAAGCCAGTACAAAATGCAGTTAATTATCTATTTATGACATTTGCAATTATAATGTTTATTGGCTTTGGTTACTTTTATATTACTAGTAAAGATAAGATAACACTTTCACATAATGCTGAAGGAGCTATAAACACTTTAGAAAAATATTATAAAGATACTGAAAGTGCAAAAGTATATTCATCATTTAATGATGGGGGCTATGTAGAATTTAGAGGTTATAAAGCATATATTGACCCAAGAGCAGAATATTTCTTAAAGAAAAACAATGGAAAAGCTGATATATTCAAAGAATTTTATGATTTACAACATGGTAATTTAGATGCTCATGAATTTTTAGAAAAATATAATTTTACCCATCTTTTAGTGGCTAATGATGATTGGTTATATAATAGAATAGATACTACTAAAGAAAATTATTTTGTATTATATGAAAATACTGATAAAGGTTATAGATTATATGCAAGAAATGATACATTTTCAGATAATGAAAGAGAAAAAATTGTTAGTGAGTACACTAAAGTAGTTGATGAAGCCATAAAAAAAGGTTCAAAATAACTTGAGCCTTTTTATTTTTGATTATTTTTAAGTAATTTATAATAACCTATATTTTCTTCATAAAATAATAGTTTATTTTGACTTTCTTTAATAATTTTACCAATATAACTTTTTGATACATTTTCTATATCAGATATTTCTGAAAGTGATAGGTTTTCATTATAATAAAGTTCTAAAATACTTTTTTGTTTATCAGTAAATAAACATTTATAAATATTATAAAGCTCGCTATAGTAAATAAAATTTTCCATTATAGCATATCCTTGAATAAACCATAGATATAGTTTTCAATATCAAATGTATCTAAGTCTTCCATTTTTTCACCAAGTCCAATGAATTTAACAGGAATATTTGTATTTTCCTTAATAGCAAGAACTATTCCTCCTTTTGAGGAACTATCCAGTTTAGTAAGAACTATACCAGTAATATTTGTGATTTTTTTAAATTCAGTTGCTTGCATAATACCATTTTGACCAGTTGTTGCATCAATTACCAAAAGTGTTTCATGAGGAGCACCAGGTATAAGTTTACCTATTACTCTATTAATCTTTTCTAGTTCATTCATAAGATTAACTTTATTTTGAAGTCTTCCTGCAGTATCGACTAAAACAATATCATTATTATTTTCTTTAGCTTTTTGTATACCATCATATATTACTCCAGCAGGATCAATATTTTCTTTACCATAAAAATCTGTTCCAACTTTTTCACTCCAAAGTTTTAATTGTTCAACAGCACCAGCACGGAATGTATCTCCCGCAACCATCATTACACTTTTACCCATATTTTTAAATTTATAAGCAAGTTTGGCAATTGTTGTAGTTTTACCTACTCCATTTACACCAATCATTAAAATAACTGTTGGACCATTTTCACTATAATTTATTTTATCAGTTAAATTTTCACCTTCAACATAAATAATGAAAAGTTCATCGACAATTACTTCATTTAAATATTTTGTATCAATAATATTTTCTTTTCTTACTCTTTCTTTAATTCTATCCATAAATTTAAAGACAGTATTTATACCAATATCGGCACTTATGAGTATCTTTTCAAGTTCATCAAAATATTCATCACTAACTTTAGTATATTTAATACCAAGTAAACTTAATTTAGAGACAAATTCATTTCTAGTTTTTTCTAAACCTTTTTCATATTTAGTGGTTACTTCATCATCAGTTTTCTTAGTAAATTTATTTTTTAATTTTGTAAAAAATGACATTATAACTCCACATTATGATAAATATTTGAAACATCCTCAATATCATTAAGCATATTTAAAAGAAGTTCAAATTTTTCTTTATCTTCACCCTCTAAAGTGACTTTATCTTTTGCAAACATACCTACTTCATCATATAGATAATCAACATTTGGAATTACTTTCTCTATAACATCTTTTAATTTATTTTCATCTGTTGGATTAACTGAAATTGTAATAACCCCATCTTCACTTTCAAAGTCCACGGGCTCGATGCCTTCCTCTAAAAGTTTATCAAATATTTCTTCTTCATTATCATATTTAAATGAAACAACTCCTAGATAATCATAATTATAAGCAACTGAATTTGTTACTCCCAAACTTTTATGTACTTTATTAAAAGCTGCTCTTACAAAACCTACAGTACGATTTACATTATCTGTTAAACATTTAATAATAAGTGTTGAAGCTCCTGGTCCAAAACCTTCATATGTAACAACTTCGTACTCGTCTTGGCCCATTCCTTTTGCTTTATCAATCGCTCTATTAATTATATCTGAGGGTACCTCATTTTTTTTAGCCTTTTCAATAATTCTTTTTAATACAATATTAGAATCTGGATCAGGAATACCTTTCTTTGCTGCTAAATAAATTTCTTTAGCAAATGTTGTATAAATTTTTCCTCTTGCAGCACCTGTTTTTTGAATGCTTGCTTTTCTAACTTCATATGCTCTTCCCATATTTTCTCCTTCTTTCTAGATTTATTTTACCAAATTTCCGAGAAAATGTCTTTATTTTATGATTATTTTATGCTTTTATTTTCTACTTTTTTTACCAAAGACCTACATAATAAAACATCCTCTTGTGAAACTTCTGCTATTTTAGCAATTTCTTGAATATCTGTGTCTAATGAAATACGGTATCTACTTATATAAATAATTCTACTAATAAGCATTAACTTTTCTAAAAAATTTTCATTGTTATTTATTAATTCATTTAAACTTTTACTAACAGTTTTTATAACCATTTTTGCTTCTTCGGAAAGGACTATATAATTATCTTCATTTTTTATTTTTCCAAATGAATAAAGTTTATTTATTTGCATATTTAAATCTTCAGATGTTGGTATTTTAGAATTTTTCCAAAGTGTAAAACTATATTCTGAAAGTGATATATTAAATTGAACTAAAATTGACATCATTGTCTGAATTTTTATATTTATGTTTTTATCACTAAAATCAGGATTTTCATTATAAAACAATCTATATATTTCAATCAATATTTTATCATCAGTATTCAAATCATATTTTTTGAATTGTTTTAAGAAATATAATTGCTCCACCATTTCTGTTAATAATGAAATAACTACTTTACTACCCTGTTTATCACATTCAAATTTAATACCATTTAAATTGTTGTATTCAAATTTGCATCCTTTACTTATAATTACTTTTTCATAATAAAGTAGCTCATCATTTTTGTACCTAATATTTTCCGACACACCATTGTAGTGAGAAAAAACTTCCAATTTCATATTATTAAAATTTTTAAAAATTGTTGCAAGTATTCTAACATTTGTTACCATATCAACACGATTATGATTATTTACAAAATCAGTTAATAAATTATTTACATCACTTAAATCATTATTATTAATTTCAGTTATTCCTTCATAATTAATGATAAAACTTTCATTTTCCAAATTATATGATTTACTTATTTTTACCTTTTCCATTTAATCTCCTCTTAACTTAATTATATGTGTATTTTATACACTTGTCAACATAAAATAAAAACTAATTATGTTTTTCAATAATTAGCTTTCTTGTTATAAAATTATATACCATTACAATTGCTGTAGCAAATAGTTTTACTATCATTACATCTATTCCAAGTTTCTTTGTACCTAAATATATAAGTAGTTCATTAATACCTAATCCTACTACACTTAATAGAACAAATATAATTACTTCTTTAGGTGTTTGTTTTTTTGCCTCAAAAACCCATTTTGTACTTAGAAAATAATTAAATGTAAGGGAAATAATAAATGATATTGCAGCACTTATAAGTTCATTTAATCCTATTACTTTTGCAAGTAAGAATAATATACCATAATCTATTACAAAAGCAATACCTCCAACTACACCAAATTTTAATATTTGATTTATTAATTTTTTCATATTATTTCTTCATTAAATTCATAAGTAGTTCATATTGTTTTTTATTATTTTTAGCAACTACTCCTAAAACGATACCTGATAAATACATCATTAAAGTTAATAAGAATAATATACTTGCAATTACAAATCTTATTTGATGAATAGGTATATTACCTAATACTGGAATTCCTAATATTAAACTAACAATTAATAAAAGTGTTCCAAGTATTCCAAAAAATGCTCTTGGTTTATATTCTTTAAAAAGTACGGCAATTGTTTTAAGTACTTTAAAACCATCTTTATATGTATTAAGTTTTGATACACTACCTTCTGGTCTATCTTTATAATTAACTGGAACTTCCACTAAATGATAGTTTTTATCTACTGCATGAATAGTCATTTCTGTCTCTATTTCAAATCCTTTTGATAAAACTGGAAATCCTTTTACAAAATCATAACTAAATGCACGATATCCTGTCATTATATCTTTTACATTATTATGAAACAATTTATTAATTAAAAATCTTACCATTTTATTTCCTAAATTATGAAATGGTCTTTTGTTTTCTGTAAAATATGTTGAGGATAGTCTATCTCCAATTACCATATCAGCCTTTTTAGATAATATTAAATCACACATTTCTCTTGCATTTTCGGCTGGATATGTATCATCTCCATCTATCATTATGTAACACTCTGCATCAATATCTCTAAACATTGAACGAATTACATTTCCTTTTCCCTGTTTATATTCATAAACTACAGTTGCTCCAGCTTTTCTTGCTATTTCATCTGTATGATCGCTAGAGTTATTATCATACACATAAATTGTTGCCTCTGGTAAAGCTTTTTTATAATCCTTTACTACTTTGGCTACTGTTTTTGATTCGTTATAACACGGTATCAATACTGCTATTTTTTCCATAGTACCTTCTTTCTTACCTATATACTAACATACTTTATATATAAAAGCAAAAAAAATATTAAAACCTATTAATAAGTTCTAATATTTTGTTATTTTAAATATCTTTTTAAATATAAACCTGTATAAGAATTTTTATTTTTTACTATTTCCTCTGGAGTACCAGTACAAACTATTTTACCACCACCATCTCCACCTTCAGGCCCTAAATCAATAATATAATCTGCTACCTTAATTACATCCAAATTATGTTCAATTACAATAACAGTATCACCATTATCAACAATACTATTTAATATTTCAAGTAATTTTTTAATATCATCAGTATGAAGCCCTGTCGTTGGTTCATCTAATATAAATACACTCTTACCAGTGGCCTTCTTTTGAAGTTCTTTAGAAAGTTTAACTCTACCTGCCTCTCCTCCAGAAAGTTCTACAGCACTTTGACCAAGTTTAATATATGAAAGGCCAACATCATTTAAAACTTTTAATTTATTATATATTTTAGGAACATTTTCAAAAAATTCTAGAGCCTCACTTACACGCATATCAAGTACATCAGCAATATTTTTACCTTTGTATGTTACATTTAAAGTTTCTTTATTATATCTTTTACCGTGACATACATCACAAGTTACATAAACATCAGGTAAAAAATGCATTTCAATCTTTTTAACACCATCACCTTGACAAGCTTCACATCTTCCACCTTTTACATTGAAAGAAAACTTGCCCTTATCATAACCTTTGATTTTAGCCTCTTTAGTATTTGTAAATAAATCTCTAATATCATCAAAAACTCCTACATAAGTTGCTGGATTACTTCGTGGTGTTCTACCAATAGCATCTTGTGTAATCATTACAACCTTATCAATATTAGAAAGTCCTTCGACTTTATCACATTTACCAGGAATAACTTTTGATTTATATACATAATTTTGAAGTGTTTTATAAAGTATTTCATTTACTAAAGTACTTTTACCACTTCCAGAAACACCGGTTACACAAACAAATTTACCTAAAGGAAAATCTACATCAATATCTCTTAAATTATTTTCTTTAGCACCTTTGATGGTTAAAAATTTGCCATTTCCTTTTCTACGAGTTTTAGGCACTTCAATTTTAAGTTCTCCACTTAAATATTTGCCGGTTAAACTATTTTTATTTTTCATAACTTCCTCAGGAGTACCAAAAGCCACAACATTACCGCCATTTTCTCCAGCACCAGGTCCAATGTCCACTAAAAAGTCGCATTGTCTCATTGTATCTTCATCATGTTCAACTACAATTAAAGTATTACCTAAATCTCTCATTTCTTTAAGACTATCAATAAGTCTTTGATTATCTCTTTGATGAAGTCCAATTGAGGGTTCATCAAGAACATATAATACTCCAGAAAGTTTACTTCCTATCTGAGTAGCAAGTCTAATTCTTTGAGCTTCACCACCAGATAATGTTTCTGCACTACGATTTAAAGTCAAATAATTAAGTCCAACATTTTCCAAAAATGTAAGTCTATTAATGATTTCCTTTAAAACAAGTAAACTTATATTTTTTTCTTCTTCATTAAGTTTTAAACTTTCTAAGAAATTTTTAAGTTTTGTTAAGTTCATATCTGTTAAATCAAAAATATTCTTTTTATTTATAAATACATTTAAAACTTCTTTTTTTAGTCTTGTACCTTTACATTTTTCACAAGTACTTTCAACCATATAATTTGAAAGCCAATCTCTTACCCAGGATGCAGATGTTTCAATATATCTTCGCTGAAGTAAATTAACTACGCCTTCATAATAATCTGTTACATATCTAACATTTCCAGTTTTTGATTCATACTTAAAATCAAGTTTTTCTTTTGTACCATAAAATATAATATCAAGTTTTTCACGAGAAATATTTTTAACTGGAGTATCCATATCTATATCATATTTTTTACACACTTGTTTTAAAGCACTAAAATATAAATTATTATCATTATTTATAGGAAGAAGTGCACCATGATTTAAAGTTTTATCTTTATCAGGCATTATAAGATCCTCACTTATTTTAAGTTTAGTTCCAATACCCTTACATTCATCACAAGCTCCATAAGGTGAATTAAATGAAAAAAGCCTTGGTTCTAGTTCAGGAATAGAATAATTACATTTATTACAAGCATATTTTTCACTCATAACTATTTCTTCTTCATCAATTAAAAATACTACTTTACCATTTGCCATTTTACAAGAGGCTTCAATATCTTCGAAAATTCTACTTCTTTCATCACTTGCAACTGTTAATTTATCAATTACTATATCAATATTATCTTTTTTATTTTTTTCTAAAGTAAAATCTTCATCAACATTAACAAAACTACCATTTACTCTAAGTTTAGTATAACCACTTTTTTTAGCATCTTCAATTTCTTCCTCATGCATACCTTTTTCACCGTGAATTATTGGTGATAAAATACTTATTTTTTTACCATCATATTCCATAATTTTATTAGTCATTTCCTCAATAGATTGACTTTTAATAGGAATTTTATGAGTTGGACAATAAGGCACACCTATTCTAGCAAATAAAAGTCTTAAATAATCATATATTTCCGTAATAGTTCCTACTGTTGAACGTGGATTTTTATTCGTAGATTTTTGATCAATACTAATTGATGGTGATAATCCTTCGATTGAATCAACATCTGGTTTTTCTGTACCACCAATAAACTGTCTAGCATAAGCAGATAAGCTTTCAACATATCTTCTTTGACCTTCAGCAAAAATTGTATCAAATGCTAAACTACTTTTTCCACTACCTGATACACCAGTCATTACAATTAATTTATTTTTAGGAAGTTCAATATTTATATTTTTTAAATTATTTTCTCTTGCTCCCTTTATTATAATTTTATCCATACTATCCCTTCTTTGCTTTTATTATTCTACCACAAAAATTATTTTTTTTGCATAATTAATATAACATATTTAAAAGTATATTTCAAGTACACTTGTTCGATTAAGTTTGAAATAAAAAATAATAGTTTTATTTACTATTATTTTCATTATAAACTTCAACTTTTTTTAAGCAATAATTTCCTTTTGGATGAGTAAAACACTCCATACAAACATCATAGTCCTTTTCTACCATATCAAACCCTGTTATAAGCGGATAAATACCATTCATAATACTTGGCAAGAAAAATATTACAACAGCAATTATAAATTTTGTAATAAGACCTCTAATACCTTTTTTAACTTCTTTATCGTCATCTGATATAACTGCTTTTCCAAGAGTAATTATACCTAATACAATTAATGCAATTGGTAACACAATTTTAAATATTAAAAGCACATAACCTAGGCCTTGCCATATTGTTATAGTACTAGCACAAAATCCATTTTCTGTTCCTATATTCATAATTTCACCCCTTTGGTAACAATACTATACCATATATTAGAAAAAATTACAAATAAAAAACCATTATTTAATATATAATGGTTACTTACTAACTTGACAGTTACTTGGACTAATTATACAATTTACACAAATCATATAGTCTGCTTCAACTTCACTAAATCCGTTAACAAGTTTGAAACATGCTGTAACAAGGTTTGGTAAAAAGAATAAAACAACTGCAGCAATAAATTTAGTAATTAATTTATTAACTTGAGTTTTAATCTCTTTATCATCATCAGCAAGAACAGCCTTTCCAAGTCCTATAATTCCTAGAACAATAAGCATAATAGGAATAACTATTTTTAAAATTAAAACGATTCTTCCAATGAATTGCCATACCTCAGCAGTAGTAGAACAAAAAGCACCATTTCCAACATTATCAATACCTGACATATACAACTCTCCTTTACATATCTTTATTTTACCTTTTTTACCTAATTATGTCAATAATTAAGTGTCCACTTTACATTATTTATCTAAATAAACTAAATCCTTTTGAATCATGATCGTCTATTCTTGTAAAACCTAATTCTTTAAGTAGCTTCTTTATAACTACATTATCATCAATTTTATCATCAACATTTGGCATATTATAAAAGACTTTGCTTCCACTTTCTTTTTCAAAATCAGCAACATCACTTTGTGAAAGTACACTTCTATTTAAAATAATCTTTTTACCTTTTAATTTATTAAATGCTTGTCTATCTAATTTAATTAATTTATTAAGTTGAATTAATCCTGGTTCTATTAAATAAAGCACATCAGTAAAATAACTTTCAACATCAGCATTATTCATATCTATTAATATAACTTCAGTTTCATTATTATTTAAATTACTTAAATACTTATTTAATTCAAAACTATTAACATTAATATCAAGATTATTATCATTAAAATATATTAAATCACCCTTATCAAGTTCACATGCTTTAACTTTATAATTCTTTTCTAAGTGTTTTTTTAATAAATATGTAAGAGTTGTTGCTCCAGCATGTTCTGTAACATTCTTAATACCAATAATTCTTTGTCCTATAAAACCAACATTATTTGTTTTAGCATTATCATTAAGTTTAGGTTCTTCCATACGCATATTTAAATCTTGATAATTTGCAACATCTTTATATGTATTTGGATTATCTATTAAAAATGGTATTGCATCAGCATTCTTTGTAAAATTATAAATACCCATAGATACTAAACTTGATAAATACATTGGTGAAGATACAACATTAGAATCATCTAAAAGAATAATAACTTTAGACATGTCAAATGCCACGGATAAATTTTGTATTGTATTAATATTTTCATAATCCTCAATGGCTGTAATATCAAGTATCATTTTATTGTAATAAAAATTTTTAAAAGTTGCAGCTAAATCATCTACAGTAAAAACTCCATTTAAAGTTTTTATTACATCAATACCTAAGCTCATTAAAACACTTTCATTTTTATTTGAAATAATAACATTCATTTTTTTCTCCTATCTATATAATAATTTTGTTTCGCCAATTGCTCTAAAATTAAATAATGAATTTACAATTGGAATATCTAATTGATAAAAAACATATATTTGATAATAATAACCTTTTAGAGTATCTTCACTATTTGTCTTTTGAGCAGGTATCTTTGCTATACAAAATGAATCTTTCTTTCCAGTTATAGTTTTTTCACCAGTACGGGTATAGCCCACTACTACGGCTTTATTAGTGTGTTTATTTAAATTTTCCTCTATCATTTCACAAGATCCAGTTTGTCTATAAGAGTTACTATCAAGTGAATCTATAATTTTTTGTAAAGTCTCTTGATCTTTTAAGCTAGTGTTACAAGAACCACTTACACATTCCGCACTAGTATCAAATCCACCAGCACTTTCCAAAATAGATACAAGTTGATCTTTTATAGCAAATGCATTAGATTGATTAATTGTAAGTGACATAATTCCTGCAAAAGCTAAAACTAATATAACAACAATTAAAAATAATTGTATTCCGCCTATACTTTCCTTCATCTTTTACCCCTTATAATTACACAAAAATTCTTTACCATCCAAATAGCATTTAACCATTCCATCGTTATCTGGTTCTGTTGAACATTTTGCTTTTTCACAACTAGTTTGCATAACATAATTATTTTTAATCATTGGCCAAATAGTAAAGTAAAAAAAGGCTATTAGAATAGCCACACAAATTACAACAACAACTAGATTTGATAGCTCTCCCGTAGCCCTTTTCATATTATTTTACTCCTTATTTACCATCTTCAGCTTGATCTTGTTCCGGACAAGTAATTACTGTTTCATTTAATGTAATTCCATCATCATCATAAAATCTACACTTTCTATCATTACCTGTTCCCTCACATGCAACTGCTTGAGCACAGTGAGTTCTTGCTAAAATTGCACCTTTTAATTGTGGATATAAGAAAACAGTAAATAATGATAATATTGCTGCTATAGCAACTACAGTAATAACTGTTGTACTTAATTCACCAGTAGCTTCTTTCATATAATTTATTCCTCCTTTATTTTATATTTTTATTATAACAATTTTTTATATTTTTATCAATATACTTTACATTATAAATTAATCATTTGTAGAACGGCTAGTATTAAAACAATCATAACGCCTATACCTGTAGTAATAAGCATTTTCATTGTCATACCTTCCATTTTATCAAGTCTATTTTTATATCTTGTTTCTCTCGCTTTTTGTTGTAATGATGAGATTGACTTTGAAAATGTTAATAATTGTTCCTGTTTTCTTTCTTGTCTTCCTAAACTTAATCTATACAAAAGTCTCATCATTCTCATACTATCTCTTACTGGGTATGTTTTAGCAAATTCCATATACGGATTAATTGAATCATCTCCAGAATTAATAGCATTTATTAAATCTTGAAGTCCAGGTTTAAATATCTCTGGCGCATCATTAATTGATTTACCTATTGCCACTGGAACAGTATAATGTTGAATTAAAATCTCAATACTTTTTAAATAATGTGGTAAAAGTGAATCAATTTGGGAAATATGCTTTTTATAATAACTTTGTAAATTAATATATGTTAACTTAAATACACCATATCCTACAGCACAAGCAAGTACAATCTTTATAGCGGAAAAACCACCAGTTATAGATAACAAAAATGCAAGTATTAAAGTAATTAAACCATTTCTAACCCTTTGGTTAAATAATATATCAGGATTAACTGCATTACCATATTTAGCCTTTACATAAAAGTCCCAATCACTTTCCTTTAGTTTTCTAAATATTGCTTCGTTATCACTAACAAGTTTGCTAAAACTAATTTGACCTGTAGCAAACATTATTCCATATATAATTACACCTAAAATAACTATTTCATAATACATATTATTCTACCCCCACATCTTCATTGTAATACTTCTCTCCCTTTAAAAGAAATAGAGCATTAACAATTATAATAGCGTGTAAAATAATTTGTACATACCATAAATCCAAAAGTTCAATATATCTTTCAGAACCATACATATACTGAACAGCAAGTATTAAGAAAAATAAGGCTAAACCGAATTTAATAAATTTAGAATGAAATTGTTTTCTATCCATTTGATCTCTATATACTCCTTCAACAAGAGCATCTATATCCATCGCCATATTTTCCAAACTTTGTCCAGCATCTCTAGCACCCTCTTTTGTAATTTGAAAGAATAATTGGTGCATATTTTTTACCATATAATATGGATATTTTTTATTAAAATAATCAATTGATTCATCAATCGTACCATTTTGGTATGACATATCAATCATTTTTCTTAAATCCCCAAGAACTGGTTCTTCGATTATACCAGAGTCTCTAACACCCTCGAGAGATTTAACAAAGCTTTGTGTTGTATTAAACTCCATTATTACATTCGTAGTATATGTTTCAATTTGTTCAAATATAAATTCTGAATATATTCTTTGACATCTTAAATATGCTAAATATGGAATAACTGATATAGCAAGTACAGCATATAAAATACATAATAAAATATTATAAAAATATAAATATGCAACAACACCAGCGAATCCCGCAAAAATAACTATTTGAGAAATATACTGCCTAGTGGTAAATTCCTGTCCTAACTCTTTTGCTTTTGCTCTAACTGTTTTAAATGAATACGGTGCATATTTTTCGTATGCTTCAGATGCCGTAGTTATAAAAAATTTATATACATTCTCACCAGGATTTTTACGATATAAAATTATAAAAATTCCCAGAAACAGTAATATAATAAATTCTATCATAAAACTCCTTTCTATAATGTATCTAATTCAACATTTTGATTTACATTATCCTCTTTTGAAACACTATTTTTAGCCTCACTAAATAATGATTCGTCCAAAACTTTTCCTTGTGCTCCAAAATAATCTTTTAAGTATTTAGTTGGTTTATTATAATTAATTGTTCCATCTAAACTTTTAGAAAAAATTATGTTTGATTTTGCTTCATTATTTTCATCTACATAAAACTCAACAACCTCAACTATTTCACGTTGGAACCTTTGAAGTTCCGCACTCATATAACCCTTAACATGAATACCAATTTGTACATATCTATGAATAGATTTTAAGAACTGTTCAATGTCTTGATTACTTTCAAGAAGTGAATACATACGCATTGGAATATGACTTGCACTATCTGAGTGTATTGTTGATATTATGTTATGTCCTGATGAAATTGAGTTACGAACTGCTGTAACCGCTTCCGCAGAACGAACTTCGGAAAGTAATATCCATTTAGGGTTCTGTCTCATACAAGTAACAAGTACATCAGAGTATGATGCAATATTATTTGTTTTCATTGCAACTATATCCCTATGTGGGAATATTCTATCTAAGTGTAATTCTAGTGTATCCTCAATTGTAATAATTTTTTCATTTTCTTCAGTATTCGAAGCAAGATACTTTGCAAGTTCAGTTTTACCTGAACCAGTTTCTCCTGAAATTAAAATATTACAATGTGCTTTAACACAAGAAATTAAAAAATTATGAATATTTTCAGTAACATACTTTTCACTTAATAATTTATTTTTATTTAACCTTATTTTTGCAGGTGTTTTTCTTATAACACACGCTATTCCATTAGTGGCAATGCTTTCATGAACAAAGTTAAGACGAAGTTCAGTACTTTCAGCATCCAAAAATGGATGAGCCATATTAAATGTTGTTCCCATAACATTTGAACATTGAAAAGCAAGTTTTTCCATTAACGCATTATTTATTTCTGGTCTATTAACCATATATATACCTTTATCAAGGGTTTTTAACCAAACATTACCGCCATTTGAATATGAAATGTCGGTAATATTATCATCGTTTAAAAACTCAGTAATAGGTCCAAAATCTAACTGTGAAAATATTGTATCTTTCACAAAATATCACTCCTTTTTATTCTGTTGGTAATGTAGCAGTTTTTGCTAAAATGAAATTCTTTAAGTAATCAATTGTAACCGTATCAGCATTTAAATCAGTATAATGTTTATTTCTTGGAACAGGTACAAGAGTAATTCCAGATACATAACCAGCTTTCATTAATAATTCATACATATCATTTGGTACTGCAAATAAAAGTTCTGCAGGAGTTCTTGTTTCAGTTGAACCAAAAACATCTTTACCACTACTATCACGAACACCAAGAACTGATATACTTTCAATGAACTTTCCAAACATAATTTTTCCAGAATCATCAGTGGCTTTTAAATAAAGGTCAATTTTATCACCAGGATATATTGAATTACCAAATGTTGTATGATTATTTACTGACATACTATAGATTGTATGTTTATCAGGAATATCATCAAAAACTGAGTTTGGTAATTCAGCTTTTGTAACAACCTGAGTTTTATAAAATAATCCACCCTTTGGAATTGATGTTCCTGTTGTAATATAATATCCAATTAAAGAACCTTGATTTTGTATTATATCAGCAGTTTTTAAAAGTTTACTATTAACCTCTACCATTCCTATTTTATCTTCAGTTATTTCATCAGTAGCGTGAAGTTCTTCTTTTGCATAAGGTACTTTAATTGGTGTTGTTGCCTCCTTAACTCTCATATTATAAAAGAACCAAAGTACAACTACTCCTGCAAGTACAAGCAAAATAGTAACAGTATTTTTATTTGCGATTGTCTTTTTAATAAATGCACTAATATTTCCCATTTTTATCCTCCTCTGATATTATCATCTATCATATCAATTATAACAACAATTATTTTTATTTTCAATAAGTAATATTAAAAAAAAATTAGAATTTAAATTTCTAATTTTTTTTTAAATATATATATTTACTTACCCATTCAGTAAATTTATCTATATCTTGATATTTTTCAATATCACTATTTTTTTCTGCATCAAGGAAAGTCACAATTTTACCATCTTCAATTATTAATACTGATGGAGCATATTTCACAGTTTTATAATATGATGTTTTTTTAAATTCATCAATTGACATAGAAAGTATTTCTATATTTTCATTTTTAGAAAAACTTTTAAATATTTCATCACAAGGAATTGCTAATGAACAATAATAATTATAAGTAAATAGTAAAAAACTATCCTCTGATTTTAAATCATCTGCCTTAATATCTCTTATTTCAGAGGAACCATAATAACTATCATTTAAATAAAACTTTTCTATATTTTCTTTTTTTTGACAACCACATAATATTAATAATAAAGATAATACTATTAATAATTTTTTCATTATTTAATCTCCGTAAAATTATCAAAATTAATATCGTGATAAGTTGCTTTCCAAAATTCATAAATAGTTTTTCCATTTTCTTCTTTTTTGATTTGAATATTATTATCACCATCATAGAACCAATATCCACCTATATTATAGATTTTATTTTCATCCCATCCAAGTGATACCAAAAGTTTTTTTGTCATACCGGCATATCCACCGCCACCACATATTAAGAAAATATTTTTATCTTTAGGAAAATACATTTCTAAAAATTCCATAGATTCTTTATAATTTGGTGAATAAGTTCCATCTTCATTTTCTGTAAATAAAGTTTTTCCTTCATATGTTTTTCCAACAGCCTCAGGAAGCCCTTTTACTTTAGTTAAATATGGATAAGGTATTATCTCAAAACCTTTTATTGTTCCAGAAAGCATTGAATCACCACCAATAGCTTCATAATTACCTGGATCTGAAAGCATTCTCATATCACGATAAACTGAATCACTTCTTCCTAGATACTTATCAATAGTCTGTTCATTGATATTTTTATCAATACCAAGCATACCTCTTTCACCTTCAGTAACTTCGGGTTTAGGAAGTTTTTCTAAAGTTTCAACTTTATTAAATATAAAATATGAAAGCAATCCTCCTACTAAAATACCAATTATTAAATATATTATTTTTTTCATACTTACTCTACTCCTTTCAAATACATAATAAAATAAATAAGTTAAAAAAACAATAAACTAATCATTGAATTTACTCAACTATTAGTTGAATTCTAAACTTATTAAATAGATTAAAATACAAATAATGCATAAAATATCGTAGGTGATAAAATGCAAAAATTATTGGAAATTAATAATATTTCTAAAACTTTTAACACTTTAAATGGTGAAATAAATGCTATCAAAAGTATATCTTTTGATGTGAATAATGAACAGTTTATTGCAATTGTTGGGTCATCAGGCTGTGGAAAATCAACCCTACTTAATATTATTTCTGGCTTACTTGAAAAAACAAATGGCACAATAAAATTTTATAAAGAAAATCCTATAATTGGTTATATGCTTCAAGAAGATGCACTTCTTCCATATTTAAATATTTTAGATAATGCAACTTTGGGTTTATCTTTAAAAAAGATTAAAACAAAAGAAAATATTGAATATACAAAAAGACTTTTAGAAACCTATGGTTTAAAAGATTTTATCTATAAATATCCGAAAGAACTTTCTGGCGGTATGAAGCAAAGAGTTGCTCTAATCAGGACACTTGCTATTAAACCTGATATACTTCTTTTAGATGAACCCTTTTCCGCTCTTGACTATCAATCAAGATTAAGCGTTTCTGAAGATGTTTATAATATAATTAAAAAAGAAAAGAAAACTGTTATTATGATTACTCACGACATTGCGGAAGCTATAAGTTTAAGTGATAAAATACTAGTTCTTTCCAAAAGACCTAGTATAGTCAAAAAAATTTATGACATTAAAATGGAAAATAAATCCACACCAATAAATAATCGTAAATGTAAAGAATTTAGTGATTATTATGATAAAATATGGAGGGATTTAGATGAAATATAGTAACCAAACTTTATATTTAAAAACTATGAAAAGGAAAAGTTTTTTAATAAAACTAGCTAGAATTCTAATTGTATTTTTTTTATTATTTATATGGGAATTATTAACTAGAAAAGGTATAATTAACTCATTTATATATTCAAGTCCATCAAAAATTTATTTAACTATTAAAAAACTATGTATCGAAGGTAATTTATTTTCACATATATTTACAACACTATATGAAGTTTTAATTTCATTTTTACTCGGGGGAATACTTGGTATATTAATTGCAGTTATCTTTTATGAATACCCTACTTTTTCTAAAATATTTGAACCATTTTTAGTAATTTTAAATGCACTTCCTAAAGTAGCTTTAGGACCGATAATCTTAATTATATTCGGAGCAAATATGAAAAGTATTATAATTATGGCACTTTTAATAAATTTAATTGTAACTACTCTTTCAATGTATAATGGTTTTCTAAATACTGATAAAATAAAAATCAAATTATTTAAAACATTTAATGCAAATAAATTTCAAACTCTTACTAAACTAATCATTCCATCATCATACATAACAATTATTTCATCATTAAAACTAAATATATCTTTAACATTAATAGGTGTTATAACTGGAGAATTTCTTTCTTGTCAAAAAGGAATTGGTTATTTAATTATGTATGGATCTCAAATATTTGATTTAGATTTAGTAATATCTGGTGTATTTATACTCTTAATATTTTCTTATTTATTATATTTTATTATTTCTAAAATAGAAAAAAGATTAATCCGTGAAGATTAATTTTTTAATTCATATTTTAAATTTAAATCTTTATCTATAGTAATATCAAATGTGTATGTATAAACTTTACCTTCGTTTGTAACCTTAAAATCAATAGTGGTTTTTCCCTCTTTTAAAGGTATAAAATTTAAATCTAAATCATATATCGAAGTATTTAATCCTTTAACAACTATATTTACATAATCATTTTTTACACCTTTATAACCAAAATCTCCATCAAACTTTGGTAAATGTAAAATATAATGTGGATTTTTATGTTTAGTATAGTACTCTATATTATTTTGTTTTAACTTCCAAGTTAACTTTTCTATGTCATAAACATATTTAGAATTATCTAAAAAATCATTTATTAAAAGTTTATCTTTTTTATTAACAATTAAACAAAATTTATCTTTATCATAACAATCAAAATAATATTCAAAAAGTTCATCTTCATAAAACATATTATTTTCACTACAAGTCTTATCATAGCTAAACTCAATCAAAGGATTATAAACTTCATTCCACTTTTGATTACTATCATTACTTTTTTTAATAAATATAAATATAATAGAAATTATTATTACGATAAAAATAAATAAAGCTAATATAGGTTTAACTAAATCTTTCCCATTAATTTTATTTTTTTCTAAAAAGAATATATTTCTAAGTAGTTTATCAATGCCTTTGAAGTTTATAAAAAGATAAAATAATATTGCCCCTAAAGTATTTAGTATAATATCATCAACATCAAATGATTCAGAAAGTGTTAATAGCTGAATAAGTTCAAAAAAAATAACTATTAATACAATTGTTAATAAAAAGTTAATAAATTTGTTTTCTCTTTTAAATAAATATTTTAAGAAAAATGCAAAAGGCATAAAACATAGTAAATTACCTAATAAATTTATACAAACTAGCTTAATATCAAAATAAATCCCTGAATTATCTAAATAATTTTTAATTGTATTAAATGGAATAATATTATAGTTGTTATCAAAATAAGATTTAATTGTATCTTTTGAGGCTGTGAAAATAAATTCAAAATTTCTACCAAAATTATTTCCTAAAACTATAAAATTAATTAGTAATAATAAATAAAGAATAAACATTACCCAAATACTTATTTTCATATATTTCTTTGAATTATGGTATTTAGTTAAAAATCTTCCGCCAAAGTAAGTAAATATTGATGCAACACATAAAACTATTACCTTTTCAAGTTCAGGCATAATTAATTTTACACTAACCGATGTTGCTAAAAAAAGTATTGTTAATACTCCCGTAATTACATAACAAATTATTCCAATTATTAAATTTTTCTTCATAAAAGTACCTTTCTACATTAATATTATACTACATTTAAAAATTATTGTAAAAAAAAATTAACCTATAAAGATTAATTTTAATATTTACTAACTTGGTAATTTTCAACATCAACTGAAGTTTCTTGACCAAATAAATCAATAATAATTGTAAGGCGATTGTTTTCAGCATCAATACTATCAATTTTACCACTCATACCATTGAATGGACCATCAATAATATTAACATTGTCACCAACTTTCATTTCATTATCAATATTTACTCTACTCATTCCCATAGTAGCAAGAACTCTATCAATTTCTTGAGGTGGAAGTGGTGTTGGTTTTGCACCTTTTCCACTTGAACCGATAAATCCTGTTACACCCGGCGTATTACGAACAATATACCAAGCTTCATCAGTCATTATCATTTCCACTAAAATATAACCTGGAAACATTTTTTTAACTTTTTCTTTTTTAACACCATCTTTTACTTCAACTTCAGTAGTTTCTGGTATTATTACTCTAAAAATATAATCCTGCATACCCATACTTTCAGTACGCATTTCAAGTTTTTGTTTTACTGCAAGTTCATGTCCAGAATAGGTATTTACTACATACCATTCTTTTTTTTGTTCTTCCATTAGTTAATCCATCCTTTCACTAAAGATAAAAGTAAATTTAGTAATAAGAAAAATCCACATACAACTAAGCACATAATAACTGTGGCAATAGTATACTTAATTACCTCTTTAAAAGTTGGCCACTTAACAAGTTTCATTTCCTTTTTAACGCCTTTTAAATAACTTTCTTTAGGCGCTTTTACATTTTTTTTCTTAGTAGCATTTACTTTTTTAACGTTTTTTGTTTTTTCATTTTCTTTTGTCATAATTCCTCCAATAAAAAAACACTCTTTCGTGTTCATTTATAATATACTATATTTTTTTATAAAATGCAAGTGTTTTTTATTAAAATCCTCGTGTAGACCCTCCACCACCTGAAGAACCTCCTCCTCCAGAAAATCCTCCGGATGAACCACCAGATGATCCACCAAAAGACGAACCGCCTCCATAATAGCCAGAACCTGAACCTATACCAGATAAAATATTAATTGATAAGCCAAAAAAATAACCCATTAAATTATAAACTGAAAATAAATCAGATATTACTTTAATTCCAGTTTGAGATATAAAAGTATTTGCAAAAAAATAAATAATTGTAAAAATAGCTATTTTACTAAACCCCATATATCGAATTATTAAGCCAATTATAAATCCAAGAAACATACCTATTCCTATAATAAATGTAGAATCACTATAGCCATTTGCATATGGTTCATTATAATTTAAATTCAAATTGTTTTGAACAACAATCTCTTTATAAAATGCATCATAACCATTTTTAATACCTTCATCCCATTTATTATTTTTTAAATATGGAATAATATAAGTATCTTGAAATCTACCAGTTTTACCATCAGGTAAAATTCCTTCGAGTCCATACCCTACTTCTACTCTAAATTGTCTTTCTTCAAGGGCAAGTAAAAGAAGTAAACCATTATTTTTAGTTTTATCTCCTATACCAAAATTTCTAAATAAGGTATTTGCATAATTTTCAATTGTATCACCCTCTAAATTATTTACGGTAACAACAACTATTTGCGTACCATCAATATTTGCAAGTTGACTACTTTTATCTATAATATATTTTTCAGTTTCCGAAGACAAAATATTTGCATAATCATTAACATAAAACTCTTTTGTTGGACTAACTATTGCATTTACATTTAAAATACTTAATAAAAGAAATAGAATTAAAAACTTAATTCTATTCAAAAGATACATTTGGAACCTCTTTATCAGAGTTATTAACCTCAAAATAAGATTTTTCTTTGAAATTAAATAAAGAAGCAGTTAAATTATTAGGAAATGTTTTAACAAGATTATTATATTCTTTAACAGCATCATTATAATCTTTTCTAGCAACAGCAATACGATTTTCAGTTCCTGCAAGTTCATCTTGTAGATTTATAAAATTAGTATTTGATTTTAAATCAGGATAATTTTCAACAATTACATATAAGTTATTTAATGCTTTAGTAAGCTCTTCACTAGCACTAGCTTTATCCTCAACAGTACTTGCATTTACTAAATTTTCACGAGCAGTTGTAATACTATCAATAACTTTTTGTTCATGAGTCATATAACCTTTTACAGTATTTACTAAATTTGGAATTAAATCAGTTCTTCTTTTAAGTTGAACATCAATTTGTGCTGCAGCACTTTCAACATTTTCATTTTCTTTAACCATTTTATTATAGCCACTACCTAGTGATATACCAATTACTACTATAATAGCCACTACAATACCTATAATATAACTTTTTTTCATATATACCTACCTTCTAATAACATTATATAAAAAAAAATAACTATTTTCAAGTTATCGTTTATTTTTTTATAAGTCTACGTGTATAAGCTTCCTTTATAAGAGGATCTTTAGGATGCTTTTTATTATAATGTCCACAGTGTTCTTTTTCAAATCCCTCTAAGCAATCATTAATCTTTTTTAAATTTTCATACATAATCATATTTGCAGTGTTTTCATCAATCATTTGACAAGTAATATAATTAAACCTATCACGATCAATTCTTTCAATTAAATGAAGATAATCGTGTGAAGTTTTTTGTCTAAGGATTGCACCATTCCAAAATAAATAGCCATCACCAATACCTAAAACTTGAGAGCCATCACCAATACCTAAAACTTGAGAATCTTTTCTAGCCACAATTAAATGATGAAAACTAAGTTCATTAGGATTGACAAATTCATAGCCCATAAAGTCACACCCTAATTTTTTCAATTTAAAAATCTTTATCATTTCTTTAGTGACATCTTTCATAAAAACCTCTTATACTACAAAATACTCTCAACAATTTCATTTTAGCACAAAAATTAGCATTTATAAATATAAAATCACTACTTTCTATTGATTATTTCAAATAATTAGTGCTATAATACCAAAAGAAAAAAAGGTGTGATTTATTTATGAAAAAAAGAAATGTTGCAATTATTGCACACGTAGACCATGGTAAAACTACATTAGTAGATGAAATTATCAAGTATACTCATACATTTAGAGAAAATGAGGATATTAGTAATTTAAGCATGGATACAAATGATATTGAAAAAGAAAGAGGTATAACAATACTTGCTAAAACTACTTCCGTTGACTATGATGGTTATAAGATTAATATTCTTGATACTCCAGGTCATGCTGACTTTGGTGGTGAAGTTGAAAGAATTATGAAAATGGTTGATGGGGTTCTTTTAGTAGTAGATGCTTATGAAGGACCTATGCCTCAGACAAGGTTTGTTTTAAAAAAGGCTTTAGAGGCCGGTTGTAAACCAATTGTTGTTATTAATAAAGTTGATAAACCAACTCAAAGAGTTACCTCTGTAGTTGATGAAGTACTTGAATTATTTATTGAACTTGGTGCTACTGATGAACAAATAGAATTTAAAACAGTTTATACAAGTGCCGCTAATGGAACAAGTTCCCTTTCAAATAACCCTTCTGATCAAGAAAAAGGTTTCAAACCACTTATGGATTTAATTGTTTCTGAAATACCAGAACCTACTGGAGATGAAAATGCTCCCCTTCAATTTCAACCAGCTTTACTTGACTACAATGATTATGTAGGAAGAATTGGTGTTGGTAAAGTATTTAATGGTAAAATTAAGGTTGGTCAAATGGTTAACTGTATAAGACTTGATGGTACTGAAAAAAGCTTTAGAGTTCAAAAATTATTTGGTTATGTTGGATTAAAAAGAATAGAAATTGAAAGTGCCACTGTTGGAGATATAGTAGCTGTTGCGGGACTCGAGGACATTTCAGTTGGAGAAACTTTAACTGAAGTTGGTAATCATAATGCCCTACCAATACTTCATATTGATGAACCAACACTTCAAATGACTTTTGGAGTTAATACTTCTCCATTTTCTGGAAAAGATGGTAAAATCTTAACATCAAGAAAAATTGGTGAAAGGTTATTCAAAGAAACACAAAGAGATGTAAGTTTAAAAGTTGAACAAATTGATAGTGAAAACTTTATGGTATTAGGCCGTGGAGAACTACACTTATCTATCTTAATTGAAAATATGCGCCGTGAAGGTTTCGAACTTGAGGTTTCTAAACCAAAAGTTATTATTAAAGAAATTAATGGTGTAAAATGTGAACCTTATGAAGACTTACAAATTGAAATAACTGATGAATATATGGGTGGTGTTTTCGAAGAACTATCTCAAAGAGGCGCCATAATGGGAAATATGACACATTTAGGAAACTTAATTAGAATTAATTATGAAATTCCATCACGTGGACTTATTGGTTTTCCTACAAACTTCATGACACTAACTAAAGGTTATGGTATAATGAACCATACATTTACTGAATTTAAACCTGTTGAAAATATAAATATAGGTGAAAGAAAACTTGGAGTTCTTGTTGCTAGTGAAGAAGGAAAAGCAACTGCTTATTCTCTTGGTGGCCTTGAGGACCGTGGTACAATGTTTGTTGAACCAAATGAAGAAGTTTATGAAGGTATGATTGTTGGTGAATGTAATAAAGATGTTGATCTAGCTGTAAACGTTGTTAAAGGAAAAGAACTTACAAACACAAGAAGTGCTTATGCAGATAAAACTGTAGTTCTAAAAAGACCTAGAATATTCACTTTAGAGGCAGCACTTGACTTTATTAATCAAGATGAACTTGTTGAAATTACTCCTCATCATTTAAGAATGAGAAAGAAAATTTTAAATACAGAACTTAGAAAGAAATTTGATGCTAGAAAATAGCATCTTTTTTATTTATAATAATTTTATTAGATATCGACATAGTCATTACATTGTTATATATTTATATAGAAAAAAGAAAGAAATATGATATTATTATAAGTCATAGTGAACTATTTAAATAACAAACTCAATTTTTGAGTTTTTTTATGTGTTAAAAAGTATTTTAGGCAAAATAAAAAACCTCCACAAGAGAGATTTTATATTAACAATGGTAACCCGTAGGGGGTTCGAACCCCTGAATGCTGCGCTGAGAACGCAGTGTGTTAAACCACTTCACCAACGGGCTAAGCCATTAACATATTACCATAATTTTTTTTAGTTGTCTACACTATAATTATCAAAATAACCAGAAATATATACAACTGGAGTACCTTTATCACCTGAACCTGAAGTTAAATCACATAAAGAACCTATTAAATCTACATATCTACGAGGTGTTGTTCCCTGTGATGCAATTGTTCCTTTAAGGTTAGAATCTTTAGTTCTAATTTCATTTTTAATAGCCTCATTTAACTCTTCACCACTTAAATTACTGAATTTATTATCAGATATATATTTAAGTTTTATTTCATTAGGGCTTCCCTCAAGGCCTTTAGTATAATATGGAGATACTACTGGATCAGCAAGTTCCCATATTCCTCCAACTGGATCTTTAAACGCACCATCACCATAAATCATTACTTCAATATTTTTACCAGTTTTTTCATATAACTTTCTTTGAATATTATCTACTAAACCTTGTGCGTTACTTGGAAATAATTTAACTCTTTCTTCAGTAGAACGATTAGAGCCAAGTAATCCATATTTTTCATTACATCCGCTTCCATCAACTGGACTAGTTAAAATATCATCAAGGCCTAAAATAATACCATCTGAATTTTCCTTTAAAGTAGCTTTTGTTTCAAATCTTGTATGAATATCACAAACAAGAACATCTTTTTCATAATTTAAAATCTTTTTAGGATCATTTGCTAATATAATTTCTATTTCACAATTTTCTTTTTTTACTAAATCTTTATAGAAATCAACCATATTAACACCAGTAAAAATATGTTTAAAATCGCCAAATTTTTCATAATATGTTTTCTCATCAATAACATCAGTATATGGATTTATTCCACTTTCTTTTAATCTTTTCTTATCTAAAATATCATTACCTACTTCATCTGATGGATAAGATATTTGTAAAGTTATTTTGTCCATTGCTCTTGCTATTGCAGATAAAAGAACTGCAAATCTATTTCTTGAAAGAATTGGAAATACCACACCTATATGGTTAGTACCAAATTTATTTTTAATATCTTTTGCAATTTCATCAACTGTTACATAGTTTCCCATTGCAATACCGACTACTGCTTCAGTTACTGCAACAATATCTTTATCGTGAAAAGTAAAATTATCACTTTCACTAGCTTTCATAAGACTATCTACAACAATGTCCTCTAAATTAGAATTTTCTTTAATTACGGGAGTTCTTATTCCCCTTACTACTGTTCCTACATTTCTCATATTTTTTATCACCTAGTATAATTATATAACACTAGTTAAATATTAACAAACTTATTTGTCACTACTTTACATTTTATTTCAAAATTCTTTTTAATTTAATATAATTTATTATATTTAAGAAAATAAACATAGTACAAAAATAAATTGTAACATTTAAAAAGTTATAATTAAACACCTCAATTTTATAATTAATGTTCAAAGAAATAATATTATTCATAATAAATACAAAAATTAGTATAAATACCACATAAATTAATAATGAGACAGATAAAATAACACTACTATTTATTGCAAATATCTTATAAATAAATTTATTATTTGCACCAGCAATTTTTAACGAATATATTTTTTCCTCGTTTTCCTTATAATAAAAATGTACATAGCAAATTAAGACTATCATTGTAAAGAAAATAAATGTTATTGATAATTTTTTAAATACATCTACAGTATTTTCAAAAGAAATAACGTAGTTTTCCAAAGATTCTGTTAATTGTGATTTATAATAAATGCCATTTTTTTCATAATTTAATAATTCAGTAATATTATTTTTATTAAAGTTTTTGACTATAATTTCCTTAATTAATTGATGCGGTAAAATATAATCTTTTAATAAATTACTATTTACTAAAATAAGTCCATTTGCTTTAACAACATTTAATTCATAAGAATTATTAAATCCATTAAATAGTTTATTTTTATCTATAATATTTAAATTAACTTTATTTTTATCACTGTCAATATATATTTCATTTTCTAAAACTTCATCTGATAAGTATACTTGGGCATCTTTTCCATCAACTTTAAAGTCAAATAGTCCAGGTGATACAAAATTTTCACTAAATTTAGAAATCTTAAAATAATTTTCATTAACATAATAAGTATACAAATATTTAAGAAGAAGATCTTTGTCCCCAAGAGAGATAAAGTTTTTTTCTTTTATAATTTCATTTACAATATAAATTCCACTTATTACCACTTTTTCATTGTTTACTTTTAATGTACTTTCTAAAATATCACTATAATTATTAAAACTTATTTGATTTCCATTTTCATCAAAAGAACCAAATCTAATTATATAATCCGCTAAAAAGTTTGATATCATTATTTCATTTTCATAAATTGGCTTTCTTCCCAAAATTTTAAATGAACATAATCTTTCATCAATAAATACATTATTTTCATTAGCACTACTATTATAAAGTTTATAATAATCAGTAATATTTAAAGTATTTTCAAATTCAAATGTAAAAATATTATTATTACTTAGTAGTGAGGATGCATAATAACTATCACTATTTTGCAAAAGTTTATGAGTAGTCTTTAAATCATTTTGTGAAAAATATATCGTATAATCATTAATATTTCCTTTTTTATACAAAGTTATTTCATTAATATCACTATTAATAATTGTATTTATTTCTGCCTTCTTTATATTAACACTTGAAAGTTTATTAAATAATCCAAACATAATAAATGAAATAGACATCACTAAAATTGACAAAATATATAGCATCTTCTTATTATTAAATATCTTAAATAAAAGATTTAAAGAAAGATTACTACTAGTTTTATATTTTATAAAAGTGTTCTTATTACTTACTACATTATTTATTATTTCTTCATTAATTTGTCCATCGATTATTTTTATTACATTTCCAAACTCATAAGAGTTTTTCTCATCGTGACTAGCAATAATGACTAAAACAGTTTCACTAATTTTCTTTAGCAAAGTCCAAACTAATTTTGAGGTTTTATCATCAAGATTTCCCGTAGGCTCATCACAAAAAATTATTTTAGGATTTTTTATAACTGCTCTTGCTATGGAAACTCTTGCTTTTTCACCACCAGATAAAGTATTACATTTTTTATTTGCCAAATCATATATTTCAAAATCTTTTAGAATAGTTTCAACTTTTGTTTTATCACATTTACCTAAAAGTTTTAAAGATAAATTAATATTTTCAAATACTGTTAAATTATCAAATAAGTTGAAACTTTGTGTCATATAACTAATTTCATTTCTATAATTATTATAAATATCTTTTATATTTTCATTATTATAAAGAACTCTTCCCTCATATTTTGAATCTAAACCTGTTAAAATATTTAGTAGTGATGATTTTCCACATCCACTTGGTCCCATTAAAACAAATAATCCTTTATCTGGAAAAGTAAAATTAACATTCTTAAGAGCATTAACTTTCTCATTTTTCGTTATATAACATTTATTAATATTTCTTAACTCTAACATATTACTCATCCTTAGTTCTAAGTATATCACATACATTAATTTTAGTAATTTTATTAAGTGGCTTTCTAACTGTTAAAAAGTAAACTATTGCAAAAATTATAAATATTATTAAGTAAGTTAATAGGTTTATGAAAATTAATCTTAGTTTAAAACCAAAATAATTTGATAGAACTATATTTATTACTTTATTAAGAGGAAAACTTAAAATAACTGATAAGAGAATTGCCCCAAAAGACGAAATTAAAAATAAATTATTATAAAGTTTTTTAATTTCACTATTTTTATAACCTAATGATTTTAAAATACCAATACTTTTTTTATCAATATTAATTCTAAATATATTAACCATAAAATTAAATAAGAAAATAAATAAAACTAATATAGCACTCACGAGCCAAATATAAGGATTAATTTTTGTTATAATTTTGTTAATTGTTTCAAAATTATTAGTATAATCAGTTCTTAATTCAAAGCCATTTTTAATATAATAGTTTTGAGCATTATTAAGCACTTTAGGATTATTTTCATAAATAGTTATTGTATATACTTCCCTTTGAGATTCAACATATTTTTCTAAAACATTTTTAGATACATAAAAATATGGATTTGTTATGCTAAAATCTTTTTTATAACTTGGTAAAAAACCTACAATTTTAAGTGAAAAAGTTTCCATGCTACCCTCTTTTCCATTTACACCAAAAGTATCTTTAATCTTTGTTTCTACTATAGAATTTAATAAATTATGTTTTTCCATATATTTAATTGCAAAATCATATTCATTTAACTCTTTTTGTTTATTAAATTCATTAGAAAAATCATTATTAGTTAATAAATCCAAAATATATTTATTAACAATAATTTCACTATCTTTAAGATTATCATCATAATATGTATTACTTTTAAAATTTAATAGTTTATATTCATTATTTGCTTTAATATAAAACTCAAAAGTATATTCATCCATTGATGTGCAAGGTTTAGTATCAAGCGTTTCAAAGAAGTTTTCATTTACATAAATGGTATTATAATTATTATCAAAATAAGTCATAATTTTATTTGGCTTAATACCTGTCAATCCTTCATTATCTGTATTTTTTTCAACTTTAATTTTTTCAAATTCACTTATATCATAATCAAGCATATAAATTCCCGTTACTTTAAGGTAAGCATCAGAATAAGGGCTACCATCATATTTTATGTAATAATTATCATTTATTATATTCTCAAAAGATTTTGGCTTATAAACTTTATCATCCTGCATTACACCCATAGTAAGAATTTTTGCATAAAAATTTGAAATCATTATTTCATTAGGATTTTTTGGATATCTGCCAATATATTCTTTATCCATGTTTTTTTCACTCTTCGAAATTATTTTTGAAATATTAAGTATATTATAAAATCTATAAGGGTCTTCAAAATCAAAATGTAAAGTTATATCTCTTTGTAATCTTAAATTATTATATTCATTTATTACATCATATTTAATATTATGTTTTTCTAAGTATAATGAAGCATTTTTAATATCATTATCATTATATCTAGACAAAACAACAAAATCAGTATCATTTCGTTTCCAAAGACTTGCTAATATATTATTGTCCTTAGGAACATAACTTTCAGATTTATTTAAATTAATTTGTAAACTATTCAAACATATAATTAGTAATGAATATAATAAAAATAAAAATATTCCTATAATTAAATTAGTAAAGCTATTTTTTTTATAAAACAAGTTAACTTTAATTTTAGAATTCTTTTCTTTTAAAGATATATTTTCTTTTTTTATGTTTTCTACTTTGTAATTAATAGAGCCATTTTCAAGAGTTAAAATAACATCTGCATATTTTTTTATTAACTCAGTATCGTGGCTTGCGACAATAACAAGAATTTGACTACTTAATTTCTTTAATATATTCCAAACTTCATCAGCGGTTTTACTATCTAGGTTCCCCGTTGGTTCATCGCAAATAATTATTTTAGGTGTTTTTATAAGTGCTCTTGCAATTGCTACTCTGGCTTTTTCTCCACCAGAAATTTGTTTAACCCTTCGCTTTTTTAAATGATTAATTTCTAACTTAGTTAAAGTTTCATCAACTACATTTTCATTTATATCATCAGTTGAAAAAAGTAAATTTTCATAAACTGTTAAATTATCAAATAAATTATAAGATTGGAAAACAAATCCAATTTCATTTCTTTGATATGAAGATAATTCATTTTCATTAACTGTGCATAAATCTACTTCATTATAATAAATTTTTCCATAGGTAGGTTTATCATAACCCGCAATTAAATTAAGTAAAGTTGATTTTCCACTTCCACTTTTACCCTTAATAACGAATAGTCCCTTATTAGGGAAAATGATATTAACATCATTTAATACATTAATTTCATTATTATTTACAATAAACTTTTTACTAACATTTTTAATTTCTAACATATTCGCCTCACTTTTTGTGCCTCAAAGTATTATATAAGTATACATTTATTATACCAAACATTTATCAACATTACGATATACTTTTTACCTTTTTTGTAAAGAAATTATCATTTGAATATGTTAAAAATAAATTTATTTTTACTGTATCTATATTATCTTCATAGTAAATATCAATATATAGGTTATTAATTATATTATCTAAATTTTTAAAATTAATACTTTCATTATAACCATTGTTTTCACTATAATTAAGGACATCAGAGTTACCCTCGAAAATTAAATGTTTTCCATTTCTATTATCTAAATAATATACTTTTTTATAATTAATTTCATCATTATTAATACTACTTACTTTTGGAATACTAATAAAGAACTTTTCTTTTGAAACGAACATAACACTATTTTCTAGTATAAAATTATCATTACCTCCGGTTAAATTATAAAATTTAAATGAATTATAATTATTTAAAAAATAATAAATTAAAAATGTAATAATTATTAAAATTGTTACTAGTAAAAGAATACCAACTTTTTTATGTAAATTTATATTATCTTTATATAAATTTACCATTGCATTATCACTTTCTCCACCAGAAAGCAAACTTTCAATTGGCACATTAAATATCTTACTTAAAATTATTAAAGTTTCAATATCAGGAATTCTTCTTCCTGTTTCCCATTTACTTACTGCTTCCCTTGTAACTGGCACTTTTTTAGCAAGTTCTTCCTGCGTTAAATTATTTCTCTCTCTTAAGAATTTAATATACTTACCAATTTTTTCTTTATTCATATTGTGTAATCTCCTTACATTGATTAAACCATATTTCTTTTCTTTAATAAAGGTCCTTTGTGTCCCACAAAAAAAGATATAGTTAATCTACATCTTTTCTTGCTAGTATTGATGCTGGAGTTTTTGAAACAATTTTCATAATTGGTAAAAGTCCCACGATTATATTAAATAAATATACAATTAAAATACTTAAAATAATTGTAAATGGATTTACCAAATAATTTTTTTCAAAATAACTTATTGTCTGAAGTGTTTTTAAAGCATAAGTTGTAAATAAAATACCAGGAAGTGATGCTACAGTTGTAATAGCAATAATTTCTCCATAAAACATTTTATAAATATCACTTTTTTTAGTACCTATTGCTCTATATATACCAATTTCCTTTATCCTTGAAAGATATGAAGAACGTATCATTAAATAAATTTCCACAAAAGAAATAAACAAAATAACACCAGATGCAATAAGACCAGATTTTACAACAGTTTCCCTTGAATCTAAATATTTTTCTTTAGCAGTGTCATAAGATTTTACAACATTTAAATTTTCATTATTTAAGCTTTCAATAGCAATTTCACTATCACTTGGCATTATAGTTAAGTTTTTAGATTTACTTATTAACTCATATTTAATCATATTTTCATTAACAAGCATATTTTTTCCTTCATAATAACCTACTACAGTTAATTTTTTATTATTAATTTTATTTTCTAATTTACTATTAAGTGGATTATCAATTTCTTTATTAATGTTAATAACAACTTCATAATCATTTTCTGGAAGTCTACCTTTTTTTATACTCAAATTATCAATTAATTTATAATTTAAATATTTATCACTTATTTCAGCATCATAAACCATTGATTCAGCATCATAAACCATAGTTTCATCAGTACCTAAACTATTATATAATATATCAATCATGTATTTTTTATTTGTAAAAATACTATAATCTCCAATATCAGTAATACCTGTGATAGTAAATATTAAATCACCACAATTAACCTTATATCCAATTAAATCTTGAACTGAATAACCAGTTTGAATACCTATTTTTTCTTCACCTGTAAATAATTTATTAAGTGTTGATTTATCCACAACTATATCAAAATCATTATCTGTTTTTTTTCCATAAATTATATCAGAATCATTTATATAATTTTTATTAACCAATGTACCAGAGATAGTTGAACTAGCATTTTTAGTTTGATAATAATTATCAAATGTAATTTTAAAATTTGCATTTCCACTGCCAGGTAAAATATAATCTATTCCATTTAATGATTCATATTTTCCAAAATTATCTATATTTATCTTTTGCATTTTCACTTCAAGATAATTTTTATTTTTTTCAATAAAGTAACTGTCCTTTACATTAAGTATTCCTAAAGTATTACTTACAGCATACATAATAAATGCTCCAGAGGCTAAAAAACCTAGTAATAATAATTTTTTAATAAAGGAATAATCAAGTATCTTTTTAAAACCTAAAAATATTACTTTAAATACATTAAATATAGAACTATACTTATGTTTAGTAGTTTCAATATTTTTAAAATCAAATTCATATTTTTCATAAATTGATTTATCTATTTGTTTATAATGATCGTTTATTAGTTCAATATTAGAGTTTTCATCAACAACCTCAATTTTTTCACTACCATTTGTTTTAATATAAATATTATTATTTTTAGCAATTATTGTTATATTAGATTTAATCTTATTATCAAAATATAAAGTTATATTACCATTTTCCTCTTTAGTTTTAAAATCTTTTAGATAGATTTTATTATCAATTTTATAATCAAGTGATCCTTCATAACTATTCTCATAATCTTTTACGATTTTACCATCAGAAACCTCAATTATTCTATCTGCATAAAATTTCGCTATATCATTTTCATGTGTTACTAAAATTACTAATCTATTTTTAGATATTGATTTAATAATATTCATTATTTCAAGTGTATTTTGACTATCAAGGTTTCCAGTAGGTTCATCACATAATAAAATATTAGGATTTTTTACAATTGCCCTTGCAATAGCTACTCTTTGTTTTTCTCCTCCAGAAAGCATTCCTGCTGGTCTATTTCTATATCTATAAATTTTTAAGGTTTCTAATACAAAATTAACTCTTTTTTCAATTTCCTTTTTATTTTTTACACCAACCATTTTAAGAGCTATAGCAACATTATCAAATACAGTTAAGTTTTCTAATAAATTATAATTTTGAAAAATATATCCAATGTTTAAATTTCTTTCTTTATCTACATAGTATGTACTTTTCTTAGTAATTTTCTTACCATTTACATAAATCTTACCACTTTTTACTTTGTCAAGTCCACCAATAACATTAAGAAGGGTTGTTTTTCCACATCCACTTGGTCCCAAAAGACATACAAGTCCAGTAGAATCAAAACTAACAGAGGTATTATCAATAACATGAATTTCATTCTTTTTATTTTTATTAAAGTATTTATTTACTTTTTCTAATTTTATCATTACTCTGCCTCCTCCCTATAAGTTTTCATCGCTGATGAATTAAATAGTTTTCTTGAATATCTAAATGATATAAGAATGCTCATTACAAAACATATAACATATACAAAAATATAGTCTTTTATACCAAGATATTTAACCATATCATATAAATTATTATTAACAATAATATTATTCTTAACTAAAATACATAATCCTAGTATTAAAGCAAAAGCAATATGATATATTAAAAATAATTCAATATTAATTAAATCCTTTAATACTTTTTTAGTTGCTCCAAGGATTCTTAATGTTGCATAATAAACATTTCTTGATTTTTCAATTAATCTAATAACAAAATATGCTATAAAGAAAAGTACAATAAATATAATAGTCATAACTATCAACTTAAATATTTTAATTACTTCGAGAACACCATTTGAATAATTTATTTTGGCATCTTTAATAAATAATGGCTTAAATCCATTTGATTCAAGATAACATTTAGCCTCAGGAATATCCTTTACATCTTTTAAATAAATTGATGATTGATAAGTTCCCATATTAAATAAAGATAAATAATCCTCTTTTGAAATATATATTACAGAGTTATTATTTTCATAATCTTTTACACCTGTTAAATGTTCAAAATTATATTTCAAATACATATCACTAATTTCTAAATCTATATTATTTTCATAATAAATATTTTTAACATTAATATTCAATATATTATTTTTACACCAACTATATTTACACATTACATTAAGTTCATATGGAACAACTGCTTTTCCTTTAGGTACTTTATCACTAACACTATAAAATAAATCTACTTTTTGATTATTTAAGGTAATTGTTACCTTACTATAGTTTTCATAACTATTTATTTTAATTTTTTCTAATACATCATCACTTACATAAAAAATATCATTATCATATTCATTATCTTTAAGCACAAATCCTGTTACTTTTAAATCTTTATTTGAACTTGATACATTATCTGTATTTCTTAAACTAAGTTTTGTTTCTTTTAACTTATCTTTTAAAGTTGAAACATAATAATTATTTTTATTAGTTTCTAATATTATTTCATTATCATTAATAGGTTTTTGACCCTCAATGTTAGATTTTAATTCACGTATACTTTTTACATTACCATAAAACCAAAAGGTATTATCATCAGTTAAACTATATGTAGTATCTAAAATTATATCATCCTTCACTACTGATTTTACATAATCAAGTTTACTTATTTTATCTAATTCTTCATTTGTAATTACACTATTATCACTTTTTTTAATTACAACTCTTTCATCAGATAAATCACTAAAATAATAGTTATAACCATTTTTATTTTCTTCATATTCTGCTTTTCTAAACGAAGAATATATTCCTAAAAAGGCAAAAGTAATTAATAAGAATACCATTAAAAGTAAAATAAACTTCATAGGTAAATTAAATGTATTTCTTACTCCAAGTCTAATTTTATTTAAAAAACTAATATTTTTATATTCATGAAGCTCTATTTTACTTTCTTCATAAGGTTTAATTGTAATATCCTCACGAACTTTTCCATCATGCATTTCAATCTTACGAGTAGCAAGATCCTCAACATCTTCATAATTATGAGTTACAACAATTACAAGTTTATCTTTTGCTACTTTTGCAAGTAGTTTCATTATAGAGGCAGCAGATCTGCGATCTAAATTACCTGTTGGTTCGTCAGCGATTATTATTGGTACATCTTTAGCAAGTGCTCTTGCAATTGCTACTCTTTGTTTTTGACCACCAGATAAATGAGAAACTTTACTATTTCTATATTTGTATAAATCTACTTCCTTAATTAATTCAATAACTTTATTTTTAATATCTTTTTTCTTAAAACCATTTAGCAAAAGAACTAACTCTATATTCTGATACACAGTATAACTACTTACTAAATTAAATGATTGAAATATATTACCTATATAACTTTTACGATAATGTTCTGCTTCCTCATTACTATAATGACTTGTTTCCATGCCATTAATATACATTTCTCCTTCTTCATATGTATCAAGACCTGATAATACATTTAAAAGAGTACTTTTTCCACATCCACTTTCTCCAGTTATTACAACAAATTCTCCTAAATAAAAATCTAAAGATATTTTACTAAAACCGGATGCAACAAGACCTTTATTATAATAGAATTTACTAACTTTTTTTAAACTAAGTATTGGTTTATCTTTACTCATATTTTCCTCCTACATAAATTATATTATATAAAATAAATTTATACAAATATAATATAACATTTTAATGTGACAATAAAGTGACATTACTAATTTTCATTTTTATTATATTTGCTATTTTATTATTATTAAATCTTTATTTTCTTTTTTTAATTCTTTTAAACTTTTATCTGGTGTTGGCAAATCCTCAGGCATAGTTCCACCAATTCTTTTAATAGTATTTCGAACTTCTTTACCAACATTGTAGTGGACATCATTTGCATTACCTTCTCCTTGAACGTTATCATTAATTAATTTTTGATTAGTCTGGGATATTCTAAATAAATTAGCTATCAGTTCATCACTTCCCATATTATCTAAAATATCTTCCCTATAACGTAATCCTTTTCTTTTAGCAATATCGTTTGCCGTTTCTCCATTATATAAGCCTTTATATCCAGCATTATGAAATTTATCAAAGTTTTTTACTCCAGCTTTTTTAGCAGTTTGATTTAAAGAATAATTTCCTTTTTTAGTTAAATCTCTTTGATAGAATCTTTTTTCATCATCAGTTAAATTATTATATTCTTGCTCTAATAATTCATGTTTCCTAGTTTGAATAGCAAAATATGTTTGA